>Ga0123333_10000079_pt1 | contig 94755 bp, 86 predicted proteins | sample BioC12SIPDNA_3_FD_89957 | JGI IMG/M metagenome (GOLD analysis project Ga0123333, IMG submission 89957) | Anaerobic biogas reactor microbial communites from Washington, USA - Biogas_R2_B C12 SIP DNA | ecosystem: Engineered > Bioreactor > Anaerobic > Unclassified | place: Washington, USA...
CTGCCGCGCACCCCTCGAAACACGCGACGACCTCTCCACCGCCTATACCCCCGGCGTCGCACAGCCCTGCCTTGAAATTCAGAAGGACGTCAACCTCAGCTACAAGCTTACACGCCGTCAGAACCTCGTCGCCGTCGTTACCGACGGGACCGCCGTCCTCGGTCTCGGCGATATCGGCCCCGAAGCCGGCATGCCCGTCATGGAGGGTAAATGCGCGCTCTTTAAGGCCTTCGGTGATGTAGATGCCATCCCGCTGTGCATCCGTTCCAAGGACGTCGACGAGATCGTCAATACCGTCGCGCTGCTCGCAGGTTCCTTCGGCGGCATCAACCTCGAGGATATCTCCGCGCCCCGCTGCTTCGAGATAGAACGCAAACTCAAACAGCGCTGCGACATCCCCATCTTCCACGACGATCAGCACGGTACCGCTGTCGTCACCCTGGCCGCTATGCTCAATGCCCTCAAGCTCACCGGACGTTCTCTCGACAGCATCCGCGTCGTTACATCGGGAGCCGGGGCTGCCGGCATCGCCATCATCCGTCTGCTCATTTCTCTCGGCCTGAAAGACGTCGTCATGTGCGACCGCAAAGGCGCCATTTATCAGGGCAGGGAAGGCCTCAACTCCGAGAAGGAGGAGATGGCTAAGATCACAAACCTTGAGGGACGGAAAGGCTCGCTCGCCGATGTCCTGAAAGGCACCGATGTATTCATCGGCGTCTCCGCGCCGCACTGCGTCACCGAGGAGATGGTTCGCTCCATGGCGCCCGACCCCATCCTGTTCCCCATGGCCAACCCCATCCCTGAGATAGAGCCGGACCTTGCCCTCAAAGCCGGTGCCGCCGTCGTCGGGACCGGACGCTCCGACCATCCCAACCAGATTAACAACGTCCTCGCTTTCCCCGGAATCTTCCGCGGTACCCTCGACGTCCTCGCCTCCGATATCAATGACCCGATGAAGATTGCCGCTGCCTATGCAATCGCAAATTACATCCCCGACGATAAGCTCAGCCGGGAGTATATCATCCCCAGCGCCCTCGACAAGAACGTCGCGAAGGTTGTCGCCGAGGCTGTTGCTCAGGCAGCCCGCGATTCAGGGGTTGCTCGCGCGTAACAAGCCCTTACTGTACGGAAAACGCCCCGTCTTTTCTGAAAAACGGGGCGTTTATTCTTTACTGATTTGCTTTGATATCCGCCAGGAACGCTTCGATCATCTCAGCCGGCGTCGCCCAGCTCGTACAGAAACGCAGCACCGACTGCATCTCGTCGCAGCGCTCCCAGACCGTCCACTTCCAGCGATCCTTCAGCTTCGACATGAACGCGTCCGGCAGAATTGCAAAGACCTGGTTTGTTTCCGTCGGCACGTACAGCGGGATGCCCAGCGCCGTAAGACCCTCGGACAGCCGCGCCGCCATCGTGTTCGCATGCCGCGCAAGTTCCAGGTACAGCCCATCACGGAACAGTTCCGCAAACTGTATGCCCAGGCCCTGTCCCTTCGCCAGCATCGCGCCCTTCTGCTTCTGAATGTAGCGAAAGTCCCGCTTCAGCGACGCGTCACGGATCACCAGCGCCTCACCGTACAGCGCGCCCTGCTTTGTACCGCCGAAGTAGAACGCGTCCGTCAGCCGGTGAATGTCCGCCGCCGTCACGTCCGCTGCAGCCGTCAGCGCACACCCCAGCCGTGCGCCGTCCAGGTACAGGTACGCGTCGAACCGGTCGCAGATGCGCCGCAGCACCATCAGTTCGTCGAGTGTGTACAGCGTGCCGTACTCCGTCGGATGCGAGATGTATACCATCGCCGGCTGTACCGTGTGTTCGAGGTTGATGTCATTATAATGTGCCTCGAAGACCGCCTCAACATCTGCCGCCGACAGCTTGCCCGCGTACATCGGGACCGTAAGCACCTTGTGTCCGCACGCCTCGATTGCGCCGGACTCATGCAGTGCGATGTGACCCGTCGCCGCTGCAACCACACCCTGGTGCGGACGCAGCGCTGCCGCGATCAGCGTCAGGTTCGTCTGCGTCCCGCCCATCAGAAAGTGAACCGCCGCGTACGGGTCGCCGATCAGCGTGCGGAGATAGCCGCGCGCCTCCTCGCAGTATTTGTCCTCACCGTACGCTGCTGTTTGTTCCCGGTTCGTGCGGATGAGCGCGTCCAGCAGACGTTCGTGCGCGCTCTCGGAATAGTCGTTTAAAAAGCTGTACATGGTTACTCCCATCGCTTTGTTCTTGTCTTTGCATAATAAGGTTATTATACCACGAAACAACTGCTTGTCAAGCACAGGTGTAAAACATTAAAGTAAGATATAAAAAGTAGTTGCAAAACACACGCGGGTGTGATATAATAAAATTGTCTCAGTATATCAAACCTTGGAGGTCTTCTATGCGTACAACGATACACAATGGTTTTCCCGTTTCCTTGCTCGGCTTCGGCGCGATGCGCTTACCGAGAAAAGACGACACCACCGATCAGGCTGCGACCGATGCGCTTGTCAAATGCGCGCTCGACGGCGGCGTCAATTACTTCGATACTGCCTACGCGTACGGCGTCGGTGAGAGCGAGCGCGCGCTGGCCCATGCTCTCCGCGCGTCCGGCTATCCGAGAGACGCTTATAAGGTCGCGGATAAAATGCCCTTCTGGCATGTAAAGGACGAGTCGTCGTTCGATGAGATTTTCTATAAATCCCTCAAAAGCCTCGGTATGGATTACATCGACTACTACCTGCTGCACGCGATGAATCAGAATTCGCTCAATAAAGCGAAGGCGATGGGCACGATCGAATGGATCAACGAGAAGAAGCGTCAGGGACTGGTACGCAACATCGGCTTCTCGATTCACGCGCCGTATGACGTACTGTGTCAAATTCTCGACGCGAACGAATGGGACTTCGCGCAGATTCAATATAACTACCTCGACGAGGACGGGGAACCCGGCGGTCAGGGCTACCGTGAGCTTCTGCGCCGTGGGATTCCGATCATCATCATGGAGCCTCTGCGCGGCGGGATGCTCACGGGACTGCCGGAGCACATCGCGGAGCCGTTTGATAAGCTCGGCGGTTCGTACGCGTCCTACGGCTTCCGGTGGCTCGCGGAGAAGCCCGGGATTATGACCGTGCTGTCCGGCATGAACGAGCTCTCACAGGTTGAGGAGAACATCGAGATATTTACTGACCCGCAGCCGCTCACCGACGCTGAGCATGCCGCCGTTAAAGAAGTCGAGCGCAACATCCTCGCGGCGAACAAGGTGCCGTGTACCCGCTGCGCATACTGCCAGCCATGCCCGAAGGAGATCGATATCCCGAGGATTTTCAGAGTGTGGAACGAACGTGCGCTCGAGCGTAACCCTGAGCCGATCTCTCCGGAGCTGATCAATCAAGCGAAGGCGTGCATCAAATGCCGCAAGTGTGAGCGCGTCTGCCCACAGAGCATCATCATTACCGACGAGCTTCAGCGGTTTGTCAAGGAGAACACGTAATCCTGCCGACTGTATTGGGGGCGTACCTGTGTACGCCCCTTTTTCATGCAGCGGAGGATTGGATGTCCGCGCTTGTTTACGTTTGGGGACTTGACAGCGGAGGAGTTTTCGGATAAAATAAAGCTTGCACCATCGGATGAAGGAGACACTCAAATGAAACGAATCTTACCTCTTTTTTTATGTATATGCCTGACATGCGCATTGTTCGCCGGCGTGAACGCAACGAAAGCCGCGTCTGCGTCGTATGTGATGTTTATGAATCCCGGCAATGCGACAAAGTATAAGGGTCTTCTGGACGGTGAGAGCTGGAAGAAAAGCGGCAAGACCATCGCGAAACTCTCCGGCGGCGTTCTGACGCTGTCGGGCGTGTCGGGATACTCAATCCTCTCCTACGGCGGCGACCTCACCATCGTCCTCAGCGGTACCAATACACTCGAGAGCAGCGTCAACAATGTCCTGTGCGTGCCGGACGGCAGCCTGACGATCAAAGGCTCCGGTTCTCTGACCCTCACCGCGACGGGTGACTACAGCGGCATCTACACCTCCGGCAAACTGACCGTCTCCGACGGCATCATCCGCGCCAATGCCAAAGCCAACGCCATCCTCGCCGAGAATACCATCACCTTTGACGGCGGAAAAGTGACCGCGCGCTCGGACTCCGTTGCAATCTCCTCGCGCGCTGGAAATGTGGCGGTGAACAGTCAGCTCGCGGCGGTCGGATCGTATAAGGCCGTCAGTGCCAGCGGCAGCATCAAGATCGGCGGCAAGGCCTATACCAAGGCGTACACGGGACTGTTTACCTACAAGGGGGAGATCTACGCGTCGTTCACCGGCGAGCAGTCTATCAAGGCACTGTCGGGACGCAGAAGCTACAAGGAGGGTCAGTTCAGCGACGTCAAGCCCTCCGACTGGTACAAAACCGCCGTGAAGCAGGCGTACGAAACGGGACTGGTCGGCGGATCCTCCGGCGCGTTTCATCCCGAGGGCAGCGTCACCGTTGCCGAGGCGCTGACGATGGCCGCACGGCTGCACAATATTTACAACGGCGGCGACGGTGCCTTTACGCAGTTCGATACCTGGTACGAGGGCTACGTCTTCTACTGCCTTGCCGTCGGTATCTTTAAGCTCGGCGAGTTCTCCAACTATGACAAGACCATCACGCGTTCGCAGATGGCGTACGTCTTTGCAAACACCCTCCCCGAAAGCGAGCTGCAGCCGATCAACACCGTCGACAGCCTCCCGGATGTCGGCGAGAAAACGATGAACCGCAACGCCATCTTCAAGCTGTACCGTGCCGGTGTGCTCACAGGCTCCGACAGCTCCGGGACGTTTGGCCCCTCCGAAACCATCACCCGCGCCGCCGCCGCCGCGATCATCGCGCGTATGGCGATCCCGTCAGAGCGGAAAATACTCAAGCTCAAGTAAACGACAGAGGAGATATGAGGTCATGAAACAGCCTGTCTTTCTCGAAGACCCCCGGGTCACACGCGTCAACCTGGAAGAAAACCGCGCTTACTATGTACCGTTTTCCGACAAAGCCGCCGCGATGACGTCTCCCCGCGAGTTGTCCGACCGCGTGACGATGCTCACCGGGCTGTGGCGCTTCGGGTACTACGAAAGTGCCCTCAAGCTGCCGGATTTCCTCGCGCCCGATTTCGAAGTGACTTCCCTCGGTGAGCTGCCCGTCCCGTCCGTCTGGCAGACCCACGGCTTCGATCAGCAGCAGTATACCAACATTCAGTACCCCATTCCCTATGACCCGCCCTATGTCCCGTCGAAGAACCCCTGCGGGCTGTATATCAAGGACGTCGAGGTCAGGCTGCAGGAGGGTGAGCGGTACTACTTCGTCAGCGAGGGCATCGACTCGTGCGCGTGCCTGTACGTCAACGGCATATTTGCGTCGTATACCGAGGTTTCCCACTCGACCGCCGAGACCGACATCACCGCGTACCTGCAGGACGGCTTGAACCGCTTCACGCTGCTGGTGTTCAAGTGGTGCTTTGGGACCTATATGGAGGATCAGGACAAGTTCCGCCAGAGCGGGATTTTCCGCGATGTCTACCTGCTGCGGCGTTCGGAAAACCATGTGCGCGACTTCTTCGTCCATACGAAGCGTGCGGACGGCAAGGTTGATGTGACGCTCGATGTCGATGTGCGCGGCGACGCGGAAGGCACCGTTGAGCTGTACGCCCCGGACGGCGCGAAGGTCGCCGAGGGTACGCTGCGGAACTTCGCCTGCACGGTTGAGCAGCCGCTTCTCTGGAATGCCGAGCAGCCGTACCTCTACACGCTGGTGCTTTCATGCGGCGGTGAGGTGATTGCCAAGCGGATCGGCCTGCGCGAGGTGGAGATTCGCGGGACAACGCTGTATGTCAACGGCGTGGCGGTGAAGCTGCGCGGAGTGAACCGGCACGACTCCGACCCGTATGTCGGCTACGCGGTCGACCTGAAACATATGGAGCGCGACCTCGCACTGATGAAGCAGCACAACATCAATGCCATCCGCACGAGCCATTATCCGTCGGCACCGCTGTTCCTTGAGCTGTGTGACCGCGCCGGCTTCTACGTCGTCGGCGAGAGCGACTGCGAGTCGCACGGTACCTGCACGCTTTACGGCGATGAGTATAACTACAACACCATTGCCGAGGATCCGATGTTCGAGCACGCGATCCTCGACCGGGAACAGCGCAACATCGAGCGCGATAAGAACAGCCCGTCCGTGATTCTGTGGTCAATGGGCAATGAGGCCGGCTTCGGCCGCAACTTCCAGATCGCCGGACGCTGGATCAAATCCCGTGACGCGTCCAGACCTGTTCACTATGAGCGCGCCAAGCCCTATCTGCCGCTGATGGACAACAAGTGGGAGGTCCCGCCGAAGACCGACGAGTATGACATGATCGACGTCTTCTCGGCGATGTACACGGATGTTGACGTCTGGGAGAGCTGGCTGAAGGACACGCGCTTCGACCGTCCGATGATTCTGTGCGAGTTCTCCCACGCGATGGGCAATGGCCCGGGAGACCTTGAGGACTATTACAATCTGTTGTACAGCTATCCGAAGTTCTTCGGCGCGTTTGTCTGGGAATGGTGCGACCACGCGGTCTATCAGGGCAAGACAGACGACGGCTGCGAGAAGTTCGGCTACGGCGGCGATTCCGGCGAGTTCCCGCACGACGGCAACTTCTGCATGGACGGACTCGTCTATCCCGACCGCCGTCCGCATACCGGGCTTTCCGAGCTGAAGAACGTTGCGCGTCCGTTCCGCATCACGAAGGTCGGGGAAAACACATATGAGCTGTTCAACACGCTCGACTTCACGCGTCTGTCCGAGTACGCCGAGATCAGGTGGGTGCTCGAGCGCGACGGGGAGAAGGTGTCGGAAGGGACGCTCGAGGGCATCGACGCGCTGCCCCAGTCGCGTGTGACGTTCACATTGCCGCTTTCTGTCCCGGCGGACGGTACGGTGACGCTGCGGTTCTTCGCGTACCGGCTGCATGACGCCGCATATGTGAAGAAGGGCGACTGCCTTGGATTCTCCGAGGTCATCCTGCGCCGTGTGCGTGAGAGCATCCCGGCGGTATCGGGCAGGGTTGAGGTAGCCGAGAGCAACACGGAGATCACGGTCACAGGCGCGAACTTCCGTTACGTGTTCGACCGTCTGACGGCGTGCCCGAAGACGATGGAGATCGACGGATGCGAGCGGATGACACGGCCCGCAGAGCTGAACGTCTGGCGTGCGCCGACGGACAACGACCGCAACCTGAAGAACGAGTGGTTCCGCGCGGGCTACGACCGGCTCGTGACGCGCGTATACAGGATGTCGGCATCCGTGACAGACGCGGGTGCGGTGATTACGGCAGAGCTGTCGATGGCGGCGGTCATCCGGCAGCGTGCGCTGACCATTGCGCTGACCTGGACGGTGCGCGCGGACGGCAGCATGGTGTTCTCGTGCGATGCGAAGAAGGATCCGCGCTTCCCCGATCTGCCGCGCTTCGGGCTTCGCTTCTTCTTCCCGGACAAGGCCGACTGCGTGGAGTATTTCGGCTACGGTCCCAACGAGAGCTACATCGACAAGCGCCGCGCATCGTACCTCGGGAGCTTCCGGGCGAAGGTCGCGCAGCTGCATGAGGACTACATCCGGCCGCAGGAGAACGGCTCGCACTACGATTGCGACCGCGTCACGCTCACCGGACCCTGCGGGTATGGCTTCCGCTTTACCGCGCCGGAGGGCTTCTGCTTCAACGCGTCCCCGTATACGGCGGAGGAGCTGACGAAGGCCGCGCATAACTACGAGCTGAAGGGTACCGGCGAGACCGTCTTCTGCGCGGACGCTGCGCAAAACGGCATCGGCTCCAACTCCTGCGGGCCGGCACTGCGCAGAGAATACGCGTTTAACCGTGACTTCAGCTATACGCTGCTGATTCAGCCGATATAATAGAATATGCCCCCTTTCCGATCGGATAGGGGGCTTTTTCCGAATGAGGAGTTCCGTTTATGATCAAACTGTCACCGGATGCCTACGACACCGCCGCGCCGCTTGTACAGGACAGCCGAGCGGAGCTGTCCGTCGCTGCGACGCTCGGAGGCTATAACCCCGGCGAGGTCTGGGTCGACGATGCCGCATCGCCTCACGCCGCCGTCATCCGTACCACCGAAACCACCGCCATCGCCGGAGACGCAGCCTATACACCTGCGTACGACGGCATCCGCGCGCTGCTCGGTTACTGGGAGAACGTCTTTCCCGATACATCCGACTGGGAGAAGGTCATCCCGCGTATTCATCCGAATCCCTACCTCACCCGCTACATGCGCCGTCAGTACAAGCTGTACGCAGACATGTTTCGCGATTGGTCGAAGACGGTCCCAGACGGCTATACGCTCGAGCGGCTGGAGGACGCGCACTTCACGCTGGAGAACGGAGACACTGTGCGCAAATGGGCGGCGATGTGGGGGAGTACCGCGCGCTTTCTGAAAGACGGCGCGGGGTATGTCATCCGTCAGGACGATACGCTGTGCGCGTGGTCGCTGACAGACTGCCGGATGGACGAGCGCGCGGCAATCGGCATCGTCGTAGATTCCCGCCACCGTCGGCGCGGGCTTGCGGCGTGCGTATCGTCCGCGACAGCCGCGTACTGGCTGGCGCACGGCGTCACGGAGCTGCAGTGGCTGTGCATCGCCGCGAACGCAGGCTCCCAGGCGACTGCAAAAAAGCTCGGGTTCACACTGGCGTGCGATTACCCGAGCTTCACGACGTATCCGCCGTACGAGAACGATTCCGACCAGACGCCGGAGCAGTGGAAAGCGTGGGGAGAGCGTTACCGTGACGCGCCTGCGTGCTACGACGGTATACGGGAGCGGTGCAAACGGTTAGCGGGGCAGATGCGCGAAGGCGTCTGAGGGCGTCTCAGCGAAGTTGACGCGGAACGGCGCAGCGGGCGCGGTGGGGGAGAAGTCCTCATTCGTGTACGGTGCGCCGTTTTGCGTGCAGTTGTAAAGGTGACCTCCGTCGGGCTTTGCGGACGTATACACGGGTATGAACGGCGACGAAAACGTGCAGCTTCCGATCTCCGGTGACGTCAATGCAAGCGGAATGTGAATCTCCGTGTGGGGAGCATTTTCGCACAGGTCGGAGAACGTACAGCCGAAAATATATGTGTATGCGCCGGACATGTAGGGCAGGTTGTCGTTGCGGAAGAGGATGCCGCAGTCGTGGTTGTCGGAGAAAGAGCAGTCGACGATGCCGATGTGGAAGTCACGGTGGCCGATGCTGACCCCGGCGCGGGCGTTGCCGCATATGCGGTTGTTGCGGAAGAGCGCGCGGTCGACACGCAGGCAGAAGAACGTACCGTCACCGCCGTTGCCGGAGAAGTCGCAGTGGTCGATGAGCACGTTGACCGAGCCGGAACCGGGATGCAGACCGTGTCCGCGGTTGCCGATGCAGCGGCAGGAGAGTACGCGGATATCGCGGCCCTGCTGGAAGGAGATGCCGTCGCCGTGGTAGTCGGTAACCGTCAGGTTGCGGAAGGTCAGACGCGCACCGCCGACAGTGAACACACCGCCGCCCCGGCAGCCGTCGATGCGCTCATTCTCCGCCGCGCTGCCGTCGAGCTTGAGGTCGGAGACCGTGACATCCGATACGAACTCGCCCTTCACCAGCGGGAACAGCGTCCGCACCGAGCCGTGCCGGGAACAGCCGATGTCGTGGTTCAGCGGATGCGCAATCCCCAGCGTCGAACCGTCCTTGTACGTGACGGTGGACTGCGTGGCGTAGAATCCGCCGGCCTCGCAGTCGGTGATGTAGACGCCGTCACCGATCTCAAAGTTTTCCGGATGTGCGACGGAGACGTCATAGTGGCCGTAGCCGAGGTACCACAGCGTTGCGGAACCTTTACACGGCTCTTTCTTCAGTACGGTCAAATCCCCCTGTCCGCGTATCTCCACGCAGTTGCGCAGATGCAGCGAGTCACGCATCCGGTAGACGCCCTCGGAGAGGATAACGCAGCCGCCGCCCAAAGATGCCGCACGGTCGACCGCCGCCTGCAGGGTCACATTTGTAAAGCCGGGGAAATCCGTACCGCGTCCCCCGGCGGTGACGGTGATGCGTTCCATACGGGTATCCTCCCTTAACTCAGCGCGATCCGGTCGATCTCGGCGAGCTCATCGGCGGTGAAGGAGGTGTTAAGCTGCACATTCTCGAGTATCTGCTCGGGCTTCGACGCGCCGATCAGCACGCTCGTGACGCCCTCCCGCGTGAACAGCCAAGACAGCGACATCTGCGCGAGCGTCTGTCCGCGCGCCATGGCAAGTTTCCCCAGCGCTTCGACTTTCGCCAGAACCTCCGGCGTAATCGACGACTCTTTGAGGAAGCGCCCGCTCGTACGCACACGGGAATCCGCCGGGATGCCGTTTGTGTAGCGGCCGGCAAGCAATCCCTGCGCAAGCGGGCAGTAGATGATCAGACCCTTCTTCTCGTCGATGACAGCCTGCCGCAGGCCGTTCCCGTCGATGCGGCGGTTGAGGATCGACGCGCTGTTTTGGTTGATCACGAACGGCGTACGCAGCTCCCGGAGGATTGCAGAGGCTCTCCGCATTGTCTCGCCGTCGTAGTTCGACAGACCCGCGTAGAGCGCTTTCCCCGAGCGTACCGCCTGGTCAAGCGCGCCCATCGTCTCCTCCAGCGGTGTATCCGGGTCGGGACGGTGGTGGTAGAAGATGTCGACGAATTCAAGCCCCATGCGCCGGAGACTATGGTCGAGCGACGACAGCAGATATTTGCGCGAGCCGAAGTCTCCGTACGGACCGTCCCACATCGTGTAGCCCGCCTTGGTGGAGATCAGCAGCTCATCGCGATAAGGATGCAGGTCGCTTTTGAGGATGCGTCCGAAGTTTTCCTCAGCCGCGCCCGGGTAGGGGCCGTAGTTGTTCGCGATATCAAAGTGTGTGATGCCGCGGTCAAACGCCGTAAAGAGCAGCGTTTTCATGCGGTCGATGTTTGCGTCGGAGCCGAAGTTGTGCCACAGCCCCAGAGAGATCGCCGGGAGCTTCAGACCGCTCTCCCCGCAGCGGTTGTAGGACAGCGTTGTATAACGGTCGGATGCCGGTTGATAAGACATAGGGATACCTCCTTGATCGTAGGTGTTACGCGTGCAGCCCCAGCTCACGCAGGTAGCCGAGGATGCGCGCGGGATCGTCGGCGGTGATGAGACGCGCGCCGCGCAGATACGAGACGCGCAGCTGTTCGAGCGTGTCGGTGCCGGTGTGTGACCACGGCTCGATCCCCTGTGACGTAAGCGCGTCGAAATACTCACGCGGCGGGACGGACATCCCCTTCGGCGGATAGACGCACGCGCAGTACAGATACGCGGACGGGTCGCCCGGCTCACCGGAGAGGAGGCTGTAGGGGTAATAGCCGTGCAGCCGCCACATGCCGGGGTACGTCTTCGCAACGTACGCCAGCAGCGTGCCGGAGGAGCTGTTGATCACGCAGCGCTCGCGCAGCCCGTGGGCGGTGAGCAGTTCGAGCACGCGATCGGTCATCCGCAGCGCTTCGGTCAGCCCGATGCGCTCGGGATAGTCCTTCAGCTCGATGTCCAGCAGCATCGTCGGATGCTTGTCGATGAGCGCGAGGAACTCGTCCAACGTGGGGACGGGTGTGAACGGCTGCCCGGGCGCGGCGTTATACCGGCGTATCTGCGCGAGTGTCAGCTCATGAACGTCGCCGGTACCGTTGGTGGTACGGTCAAGCGTTTTGTCGTGCAGCAAGATGAGCGCGCCGTCAGAGGTTATGCGGACGTCGGTCTCAATCATGTCGACCCCACAGGCAATCGCACGCTCAAACGCCGGGAGCGTGTTCTCGTCGCCTCGGATGCGCTCGCCCCGGTGTCCGGCAAGCAGGTATTTATTCTCGGGTGTATGCCACATACAAATCACTCCTTCTGTTCGGTGGGTGGCAGCTTTTTAAGCAGACGTTTGAGGATGACCCGATAACAGCAGTAGTGCGCCAGTGCCGTGATGATCCAGGTGATCGGGTAGGAGAGGTACAGCACCAGCAGCGTGCGTTCAAGCTGGAAGATCGTGTAGATCCAGATCACACGCAGCACGCATGACCCGAGCAGCGAGACAGTCATCGGCATGATGCCGCAGCCCATGCCGCGCAGAGAGCCGCAGTAGACCTCCATCAGCCCGCAGATGAAGTAGGTGAAGCCGAAGACAGTGAGGCGGATCATACCGTAGGAGATGACATTCGGATCGGTGTCATAGATGCCCAGAAGCTGAGGCCCGAAGGAATAGGTGATCAGTCCCAGCGACAGCCCGACGACCGTGACAGTGAGCGCGCAGGTGCGGGTGATGCGCGCGATGCGGTCGTAGCGCTTCGCGCCGACGTTCTGCCCGACGAAGGTCATGGCACCCTGATAGAACGAGTTCTGAGCGCTGTAGGCGTAGCCCTCGATGTTTGCCGACGCTGCGTTCCCCGCCATTGCAATCGACCCGAACGAGTTCACCGACGACTGGATGAGAATGTTGGAAATTGAGAATACGATGCTTTGCGCACCGGCGGGCAGGCCGATCTTGATGATCTGGATCATCTTGTCGCGCGTGATGCGAAGCTGCCGGAGGTAGAGCTTGAAGCAGCCGTCCGAGCGCATCAGGCACAGTACGACGAGCACAGCGGAGATGGTCTGGGAGATGATGGTTGCCCACGCGACACCCGCGACACCCATGCGGAAGACGATGACAAAGATGAGATTCAGTACGACATTGATGAGTCCGGCGAAGCTGAGGTAGTACAGCGGACGCTTGGTGTCGCCGACGGCGCGGAGGATGGCGGAGCCGAAGTTAAAGATCATCTGCACGGGCAGGCCGATAAAGATGATGCGCAGATAGAGCGTGGTCTGGTCGATGACGTCGTCGGGGGAGCCCATCAGATGCAGCAGCGGCCGGCAGGCGATGAAGCCGCCCGCGCCGACCAGGATGCCGCCCACAAGACTTAAAAGCATCGCGGTGTGGACACTCTCCGAGACGCCGCGCTCGTCCCTTGCACCGTAGCACTGTGCGGTGACGACGCTGGCGCCGACGGACAGCCCCAGCATCAGCGCGATGAGCAGGTTGTTGAGCGCGCCGGTCGACCCGACGGCGGCGAGGGCGGTGGAGCCTTCAAAGCGGCTGACGACGATGACGCCGACGGTGTTGTAGAGAAGCTGCAGGATGCTCGACAGCATCAGCGGCAGAGTAAAACGAAGCAGCTTCGGGAGCACCGGCCCGGAGCACATGTCCATATCCACACGCGCCTTGCGGGCCTGGATATCTGAAGACTGACGTCCGGATCCTTTCAGCATTGGCTTCCCGCACCTCCCGCATCTCCTGATGCCTGTCTCCTGACGCCCGACGCCTCACAGAGCACGCCCGGAATCTCGGCGGGCGTATGGATGAAGCGCACGGCACCCGCCTTTCTGAGGGTTTCTACGGAGCGGAAGCCCCAGGTAACCGCGACCATCTCGACCCTGGCATTGCGCGCGGTCCTGACGTCAACATCGCTGTCCCCAAAGTAGATACATTCGTCCCGCGTGCAGCCGAGCGCGTCGAGGATTTCCGTGACCGCACCGGCTTCCGGCTTGAGCGCGACATTCGGACGCTGACCGAAGACCGCCCCGAACCGGATTCCCGGCAGGCATTCGGCGACAAGCGGCACGGTCATCTCGTGCTGCTTGTTGGACAGCACCGCCATTTTGATCCCGGCAGCCTGTACCTGCTCAAGCGCGTCCGCAATGCCGTCGTACGCGTGGGTGAGATGTCTGTAGTTCGCGCCGTAGCATGCGTCATACCAGACGCAGATTTCCTCCAGACGCGGCTGTGTGTCAATGCCGGAGGCGCTGCGGATAAGATGGGTACGACCGGAGCCGAGAAACGCCATAATATCCTCAGACTTGCGCTCGGGCAGTCCGAAGTGCCGCAGGGTCTGGTTGACACAGTCGGTCAGGTCCGGCAGCGTGTTGAGCAGGGTACCGTCGAGGTCAAAGATCGCGCATTTGTACATAAAACTAACTCCGTTACTGCATAATAGGCTGGGTAAAGCGGTAGACGCGTCCGCCGCGGAAGGAAAACGAGGTACCGTGCGGCAGGAATACTGTTGTGTATGCCGGAACGCATACGGTCTCCCCGTCGGCGGTCACAGAGCACGTGTCGAGCGAGAACAGCAGCGTGTGGACATCGGCAGATGCAGGCACTCCCGCGACCGCAGGGACGAGCTGTGCGCGTCCGTATTCGCCGCCGCTGATGGGAAAATCCCCCACGCATGCCTCTGCCGTGAACCATGCGCACGACGGCAGCTCCTGACGCGGACGGTCGAACGCCGCGTGCGCGAGGATCGGCTGTGACATGACATCGAGCACGGCAAGCCCCTGTTCGACGTGCAGCTCTCTGGGACGTCCCCAGTCGAACAGCCGATAGGTGATGTCGCCGGGCTGCTGAATCTCGGCGAGCGTCAGACCTGCGCCGAGTGTGTGAACGGTTCCAGCAGGCAGGAAGACCACGTCGCCGGACGATACGGGAATCCTTCGCAGCGTGTCCGCGAGTGTACCGTCCGCAATCCGTTCGCGCAGTGCGTCCTTCCCGTACGGCTCTTTTAACCCGGCGCAGACAAACGCGCCGGGCGCCGCGTCGAGGATCAGCCACATCTCGGTCTTCGCGTCGGGGCCTGTGGACGGGTGTACCTGGACCGACAGCGGCGCGGACGAGGTCAGCAGCTTCAAACACAGGCGCAGGTCGGGGTACCGCTCGCGGAGAGTGACACCGTCGGGGGTACGGCTCAGACCGTGCGGATGGACGGACAGCTCCCACGATTCGCCTGTATCGGGGTATGGGAGGACGCGTCCGTACGCCGTGAGGGCGGCATTGCCCCACGGACGCTGCCGATAGATCGGGACGGGCAAAAGCGCGGGCATGAAAAGTCTCCTGATTGTTGTGTTAAAGATATTATACCGCAATATGTGAGGTTTGTAAAGCAAAAGATTCCGACATGTCCACTTGGTGCATCGGTACGAAGCGGAGGGGAATGCTGGTGATCTTTGCCGGGATGCCGGCCGCGGCGGTCGGTCAGGAGGACGTTTCCGGCGTGACGGTGGGCGTGATCTCCCCGGACAGCCACGCTGCGATATCCTCCCGCGTGACGGCTTGACGAATGGCGTCGGGACGGTAGGGCAGCCCCGTCAGCTCTTGCGTGAGTGTTTGGGCGAGGGTCTCGTCAAGCGTATCGGAGAAGACCCGCACGTCCGTGACATACGCGTCACGCAGGGTCAGCAGTACCTCCAGCCCGCCCCACGGGAAGCGCGTCTTGAAGGCGGCGTCAAACTTCGGGGTCTCGCCGTAGCGCCAGTCCCACGACGCGTACTTCTCCCGCAGCTTTGAGACGTCCGGCACGGTGATCGGCTCACACGGGCCGTACTCGCGTATAAATGCGTCGAGTACGGATTCCGCGAGGACGGGAACCGTGAGCGCGGGGTTCAGCTCTTTGAGGTTCACCACGCGCGCGCGGACCGATGCCACCGCGTTCGACTGCAGCTTCGACGCGTCGACCGTCAGCACGCGGGTCATCCGCTCGAGGTCGGTGTCGAGCAGCAGCGTGCCGTGATGGTAGGCGGTTTGCGGACGCATACAGAAGGCGTGGCCGGAGAACTTGCGGCCGTCTGCGGTCAGATCATTGCGGCCGGACATTTGCGCGCTGATGCCGCAGCGCTTCACGGCATCGAGCAGCACGGCGGTCTGGCGAGCCTGATCGTAGAGCGCGCGGGGCATGACGAAGGTGAAGTTGAGGTTCCCCAGGTCGTGGTAGACCGCGCCGCCGCCGGAGAGACGCCGCGCGAGACGGCCTTCGAAGCTCTCGAGATAGGCGAGGTCGCACTCAGCCCACGCGTTCTGATGCCGTCCGACGACGACGGTGCGGTCATTCTGCCACAGGTAGAGCGTCGGGACATCGGCGGTGTCGAGCAGGTATTCCTCAACGGCGAGGTTTTCATAGGGGTCAGCGGACGCGGCAGTGTAGACGTGATTCATGAAAGTCTCCTTATCCGAGGGATGATGTTTTCGTACACGATGAGAGAGAACGGGCGAGAGATGGAGATACTGCGGTGGACGCGGGACCCCCTATAACGTGAACTCCGCAAACTCTTCCTCCACGACCTCGCGCTTGTCCGCAGGCTTGATCTCCAGATCCCCCGCCAAATCCTTGAACGTATTCCCGGGATTCTGCTGCAGAATGTTGAGAAGCCCCGTGAAATCGCGCACCACCTCACGCGGCGTCAGCAGCACGTCCGCTCCCATCCTCCCCGCAATATCCGCCACAAACCCCGCCAACTGCTCATCCGTTACCGGCGGTGTCCACTCATATCTTTGCGCATGCAAAATCACGATCCGCTTCAAAAGCGCCAGAAGTTCCTCCGGCGTCAGCGGCGTCAGCATCAGGATCGGCCCCGCGAAGTCCTGTGTCCCTTCCGCGTACCGGTTCACGCGCAGCCTCGACCGCAGCGCTTCGTAGCTGTAAAGTCCCCGCCGCGTATCCTCCACAAGCTGCGGTGTGCCGCCGAAGAAGAACGCCATGTTCGACAACCGTCCCTGTGTCGCGTCGTTGAAGATGCCCAGCAGCTTCTCATAATTCGCCTCACGCGCGACCGTCTGCACGATCTTATACAGGTTCACCGCCTCGTCGATGATGATCAGCAGCCCTTTCTGACCCGTCTTTACCATCAGCGCAGCCAGCAGCTTCAGCACATCATACCATGTCTCGTCCGTAATGATCGACGACACCGGCAGCACGCGCCGCGCTTCGGTCTTCGTCGGAAACTCCCCGCGCAGCCACCGCAGCGCGTTGTTCTTCAGCTCCTCATCGCCCGTCCGCGTCCCGCGATAAAACGCGCCGATTACCGCGGAGAAGTCGAAGCCGTGCACATAGCCAGACAGGTCGGCGATCGCCTCGGAGACGGCGGTTTCCGTCGCGACACTTAAGGCCGGGTCATTCGGAGACAACCCGTCACGCTTCGCGCACATCAGCTGCACCGACGCGATCCACCGCGACAGAATCACCGGAAGCGCGCCGCCGTCCGGAGCGGCTCTGCACGACAGATTCCGCGCCAGCTCCCGGTACGTTGCCAGCCCCTGACCCTTCGCTCCCGCGAGCCGTCTCTCCGGTGTCAGGTCACAGTCCGCCACCGCAAAGCCGCGCTCCAACGCATGCGACCGCAGAAGCTGCAGCAGGAAGCTCTTGCCGCTGCCGTAGCGTCCCGTGATCATGCGGAACGCGCTGCCGCCTGTCTCCACCGTCTCGAGGTCACTCAGAAGTGCCGCAATCTCACGCGTACGCCCGATCGCGATATATTCCTGACCCGTACGCGGCACCACACCCGCCGAAAGCGAGTTCAGTACCGCCGCGCAGACCCGCCGCGGGATCTGTATCTTCTCTGACATTGCGTTTTTCTCCATTCCGAAGCTCTTTTCGTTATACCGACGCTGCATACTCCTCGTACAGCGTCCCCGTCGTCATGTCGATTACCAGGTCGCCCAGGATCGCCAGCGCTGCCTCGTTGATCTCCTCATACACCGCGTCCGGGAAGGTCATCTCCTCCGCGCACAGCCGCTCAATCTCCGCGCGGTCGTCCGCCTTCAATGCCGCGAGCACCGCCGTCTGCAGCGGGCTGAGTGCTTCCGCAAGCGTCACCGGTTTATCGTCGGGCAAGTCGGCAGATATCTCGGATGGCACGGAAAATGAGGGTATTTCGGACGATGCGGGCGTCTCGAGCCGTGTATCTTCCTCCGCGTCATCGTCAAGCGCGTCGAGCAGGCGGCGGGTATTTTCCCACGACGCCGCTTCCAGCTCCCGCGCGCGGTCGAGGTCGATGCGTACCGGCTCGCGGACAGGCGCGGGAGACTCCGGCGCCGGCCCGGCAGTCCCGAAAGCGGCGGTCAGCGCAGCCTCCAGACCATCCGGCAGCGTGTCGTACTTCAGACGGCCGGGGAAACGCTCACGCCGCCGCAGCAGGTTTTCCGTACATTTCAGCACGTTGTTCACAAGCGCCTGTGTTTTCCTGTCGCGCGTGAGGGTCTTGTACGTCAGTATGATGCGCCGGGAAGACGCGCGCCCGACGATTGCGCCGTAGAAGGATTCATGCACGGCGGTACGCGTCTCGCCGGGTGAGAGCAGCGTGACCGGTGCTGTTTTCGCGAGGTGATCCTCGGTGATGCGCAGCGCGGTGAGCATTGCCTCGTGGCACAGCTTTTCATGTACGCCGGTACAGAAGCGGGAGGTGTGGAGTTTCGAGCCGAGCATGCCGCACAGAATGGGGAACGGGAGCGCTGCCGCCCCGCCGCGCAGTCTGCGGTTGTACCATACCTCCGCCGGAAGATCGGTCTGCGATACGTCAAAGGGGATGCGTTCCTGAAGGGCGTCGAAGTCGGAGCCGAGGTTATTGAGCAGCATATAGTCCGCGCACCAGCCGGGCATACAGCGGTCGAGGTAGGGGATGTCGGCGCGGAAATGCTCCCACAGCCGCAGCAGTGCCGCGAGCGCCTCAGCACCCTGCGCGGTGATGGAGTTGAGCAGTTCATACGCGAGCAGGTAGACATAGCCGGCGTCGGCTTTCAGGACGTCGCCCATCCGGAAGCGGCTGCGCCAGTGGAAGTACCAGGCCTTCTGCAGGCCGCTTAAGTCGGAGTAGGTGGGTTTCACGCCTTTCAGAGGTACGGGGGCGGCGGGAAAACCGGCATAGTCGCGAAAACGTCGGGCATCGGCGAGGAAGGCCGCACCGCGTGTGGTACCGGGCAGCGTCGAGGGCAGCACCTCCGCGCGGACAAGGCACGGTCCGGGCAGCTCGATGACCTGTACGGGCGGCGGGAGGATGCGTGCCGGCAGCGGGAAGTCCCGCGGGATTGCCGTGGGGCGCGGTGCGGACTGCGGACGCGGCAGGCCTCTCCCCAGTGCGCGCAGAGCCGGCAATGCGTCGCCGGAGAACAGGTACGACGCGCGGTCGCACAGCTTACCCAGCGCCGCGGCCCTGCGGTCATTCGCGGAAAGCGTGAAGGTACCGTCGGGAAAGTCCTCCAGCTCTTTGAGGTGACCCGGCCAGATGCGGTAGAGGGTATACTCGGCGAGCATATAGCCGTCGACGGTACTCAATGCCCTGAGCGTATCGCGCGGGACGAGCGCGGTGAGGGTGACACGGAACGCGCCGTCATCCGCGCGGGCTACGTCGATGTGGAGCGGCGGGTCGTCGGTCATCGTCAGCGCACAGGTCAGCGGCAGCCCTTCCTTCTGGAGCTTGGGTACGATCACACGCAGCACAATCTTGTAGTGCTGCGGCGAGACGGTACGGTACTGCCAGAGGAACGGGTCGAGAAGGGAGAGGGCAGGGATGCGGAAGCCCGCGCCGGGCATGTCGTCGGGACGCTCGGTGAAGTAGCCGCGTCCGCGGTAGACCGCCGGACCCATCGCCGAGCGCGCGGAGAACATCAGGCGTGCGCGGTCGGGCGTCAGCGTCAAGGACAGCGCGAGGTCACGCGGGAGCGTCGGAGCGTTTCGGACATGTGAGCCGCGCGGCGGGAGCGGGAGGTCGCGATACATCTGATTCATCGTGTCATCTCATAGCTGTCCCGAAGCAGAGCCGGGAGCAGCGTGTCTGCGTCACCGCCCATGACGACGGTGATCCAGTGCACCTTATTCATATGAAACGCCGGGAGGATGGATTTATACGACGCACGGAGGAAATCGCCGGTCAGCGGGGCGCATTTGAGGTTGACGCGGTCGCGCCCTTCCCGTGTATGGAAGAACGCGAAGCAGCGTTTCCCGTTCCGGTGACGCAGAACCGTCCATGTCGGATTTGCGGTATCGTCGTCGAACGGGTAGTCGACATACGCACCGGGGAAGGTCAGGCACAGTGCGATGCAGGAGGAGTTGTCCACAAAATCACCCCAGGATAAGCATGATCAGCCCGGAGATCGCCATGAAGAGGTATACCACCAGCCGCAGGCGTTCGGCGTTGAGCTTATGAAACACCCGGCATCCGAGAAAGACGCCGGCGGCGATGCCCAAAAGTCCGACGACCCAGTATCCGGCGACGACGGGTGTGACGAGACCGTTGGCTGCGCGTACGGCGAGGGCGAAGAGATTGGTGACGGTGAAGTAAGCCTGGATGGTGGCGAGGTACTCCTCGTTGGATTCGGTTCCGGCGAGGAGGTAGACGACAATGGGCGGGCCGCCGGTGGAGAACAGCCCGGAGAGAAGCCCGGAGAGCGACCCGGCGACGGCACCGGCGGTGTGGGTCGGACGGATGCGGATACGGCTGCCGAGAAAGAGAAAGTAGGCGGACAGGAGGATGAGGGCAGCGCCGAGGAGGCGCTTCATAAGCGAGTCGGCGGCGCCGCCGGAGAGGGTGATGAACACGGCGCTGACAATACAGAAACAAAGTGACGGAAGCCACAGTTTCTTCCAAGCGATATAACGGCGGTACCGGAACGCGGTGACGGTGGTGCATGCGAGGGACAGAGCGCCGGACAGTGTGACGCTCATGCCGTAGCTGGGGAGGATGACGGGGAAGAACATCATCACAAAGATCCCGAAACCGAAGCCGGACGCGGACTGCACCAGCGCTCCGACCGCGACGGTGAGAACAAACAGCGCAATCGTCAAATGTCCGACCCTCCATACGCGTTCTTATCTTGTTATTATAACATAGATAAGGTTTCATTGCAAGGGATTTTCGGCAGAACACAGAAAAAACCGCGTCTTCCGCTTTACAAAAGAGCGGAAACGCGGTATCATGGATAAGTAAACGCGGTATCATGGATAAGTAAAGAGGATTGCTGCCGGATGCGGGTTTTACCGGCGCAACGCACATATCCTTTTCCCTTTTCGCGGTGCACGGGGGCTGCCCGGACCGCAGCAGATAAAGATTCGGTATAAAGACCACCCCTTCTTCCATAAAAGAAGGGGTGGTCTTTTATGCTTTACCGGATCAGCGCCTCATGTCCCGTCGCTGCGGATTCGTAGATCGCGTCGAGAATCTTCATGATTGTCACGCCGTCCTCGCCCGGGCTGCGGCACTCGATGCGCGCGCCGTTCAGATCGCTCTCCACACACTGGACAAAATGCGCCATCTCGCTCTCGAACAGCCCCTCAAAGCTCAGTTTCGTCTCGCCGTACGGCGCGATGTCCACCATGTAGTCGTTCATCTCCGTCGTGATCTCCACGTCCGGGCTCAGCTTGATTCCCGCCTTCGTGCCGAACAGCTCCACGTCCCCGACACCCTTCTTGATGTTCAGGTCGAACGAGCACTCCACGCTCAGCACCGCGCCGTTGTCAAACCGGACCATTGCCGTTGCCAGATCCTCTACCGAGAACCCGAAGCGCGGATCCTGCGCCGTCGCTACCCATTCCTTCGTCGTGCTCTTCAGATGCGGACGGTTGCCCAGCTTATGGAACGTTGCGCCGAATGCCGATACCGGAGTCGGATTCCCCATCAGGTACCGCGACAGGTCAATGACATGTACGCCAAGGTCAATCAGCGGGCCGCCGCCGGAGTAGCGTTTGTCGCCGAACCATCCGCCCGGGCAGCCGTGACGGCGCAGATATGTCGCCTTCGCATAGTAGATATCGCCCACCGCGCCAGAGTCGATGAAGTCCTTCACCACACGGCAGTCGTTCCCGTAACGCCGTACGAACCCGATCATCAGGATGCGGTCATTCTTCTTTGCCGCGTCCAGCATTTCCTGCGCCTGCACCTGGTTCAGCGCCATCGGCTTCTCGCAGATGACATGTTTCCCCGCGTTCAGCGCCGCGATCGTCGCCGGGGCATGCGCCGCATTCCACGTACATACCGATACGCAGTCGATGTCCTCTTTTTTCAGCATCTCGTCGTAGCTCTCGTACACGTGGTCGCAGCCCACGCCGTGTTTCTCCGCGTACGCTTTCGCCTTCGGGACGTCGATGTCGCACACCGCCGCGATTTCAACGTTCGGCAGAGCCTTGTAGCCCGCCATGTGTACGCCGCTGATGCCCCCGGTTCCGATGATTGCCGCGCGAATTTTTCTGTCCATGTGTCATGTTCTCCTTATTGATTACAGTTTGTTTATTCCGGGACGCAGCACCCCGCGTTCATCTGCTGCGGATACCGCTCCCGGATTTTCGACATTATTCCGGAAAATCTTTAACAAATATCGAACAGCGCTATTGACAATGAAACGATTATGTATTATACTAAACACATATTAAATAAGGGGGTAAAATCATGAAATCACGTCCCGAGATCAAAGCGCAGGCCAAAGCAGCTTACAAAGCCAACACCGGAGTCAGCATCGGCGCCTATATCGTCTACCTGCTTGTCGTAGGCACGGTGTCCGGTATCTCCTTCGGCGCCGGCGCCGTCATTCTCGCACCCGTACTCATGGTCGGGTTTTCGTTCTTCACCATTCGCCTCTACCGCGGCGAACCCCTCAGCATCGGCGATATTTTCTCCTCCGCGTTCGATAACTTCGGACGCAAGCTCGGCGGTATGCTCTGGATGGGTCTGTGGACTTATCTCTGGTCTCTGCTGTTCATCATCCCCGGCATCATCAAAGCTCTGGCCTATTCCATGACCCCCTACATCCTCGCCAACGATACCAACGTTGCCGCCACCGACGCCATCAAGCTCTCCATGCGCATGACAAACGGACACAAGGGCAAGATATTCGTCTTCATGCTCAGCTTCCTCGGCTGGGAGCTGCTGTCCGTCCTTACTTTCGGAATCCTCGACCTTGTCTTTGTCGGCCCCTACCGCGCGGCTTCCATGGCCGGCCTGTACATCGAGCTCAAGCAGAACGCCATCGACAACGGCATTATCTCCGCTGCCGAGTTTGCCGGCCAGCGTGTGTAATCCCCATCTCTGATCCGAAATATGGGACGCGGAGTCAGCACGATTCCGCGTCCTTTCCTTATGCGTTGATGCTTTCCACGAGCGTGCGCGCCGCATCCGTTAGCGCGGCCCATTCGCCTGCGCGGATTACCCGCATGTCCGCGAGCGCGCCGCCGGCACCGACGCACACACAGCCCGCATCCAGAAATGCCCGTGCGTTGGCACTCGAAATCCCGCCGACTGCCGCCAGCGGAATGTGCGGGTACGGCCCGCGCAGCGCTTTGATGTACGCCGTTCCCAGCACGCTCGCCGGGAACAGCTTCACTATCTGCGCGCCGCATTGGTATGCGTATGCCGCTTCCGTCGGCGTAAACGCCCCGGGAATCGACACAAGCCCCAGTTCCCGCGTCCGCGCGATGACCTCCGCGTCCACGTTCGGCGAGATGATATACCGTGCACCCGCACGGTACGCCGTCTCAACCTGCCGCGCCGTCATCACGGTTCCCGCGCCCGGGAGAATCAGGCCGCCGCGCGAGAGACGCTCAATCGACCGCGCCGCGGTTGTCTCGCCGTCGGCGCTGCTCTGGTCAAACGTTACCTCGATACATGTCACGCCGCCGTCATACAGCGCGCGCGCCGTGTCCTCTATACGCTCCTCCGGCACGCCGCGTAAAATTGCGATCACGCGGCGTGCCTTCAATATCTGCAGAATATCCATCAGTTTCCGCCTCCCAGCCATGCCGGCGGCTGTGAGTTGTCAGACGTCGTCGTCTCCGACGCGCCCGTGCTCTGCGCCACCGTCGAGGTTGCCGACGATGACGTCGACGTATCCGGCGACGTATCCGAGGTTGTTCCGCCTCCCAGCCATGCCGGCGGTGTGTTGTTCACTCCTGTTCCCGACGGGTCGGGCATTTGCGTGTCGACTACCTCCGGTCCGACGAAGATCGTTACGTCCAGCCTCGTATACGTGCTCGTATTCTCCAGCGTCCGCGAGACCAGCTTATCGTCGATATACACGCAGCGGTAGACCTGATACTTATACCCCGAGTGGCCCGACGCATTGCCGTAGCGTGTGGTGCCCGGCTCCATCGTCTCGTCCAGAGTCGTGATTGTCTCGAACGGCTCGTACGCCAGCTTTTTGCGCTCCAGCTCGACACGCTTGTTCTCCGTCTTCGTACCCAGGATCTGTATATGCACATTCCCGCCGGTTACCTCGGAGAGTATCTTAATCGGGTAATCGGTGTCGTTGACGAACTTGTAGTCCTGCGACCCCCACGACACGGTGGCGTCCTCGCCAAGCGGGACGTAGGTGACGGTGTAGCGGTGCGCGCGGCGCTCAGTGATCTTCAGGTCGGCGTACAGGCATGACAGGTAGAGCGACGAGCTGACCTGACAGATGCCACCGCCAATTCCGTCGACGACCTCGCCCTCCGCATAGATTTTCGCATCCTTATAGCCTCTCGCCACTGTACGAGGCCCGACGGTGTCGTTGAACGAGAACTCGTCTCCCGGCTGCAGAACCGTTTCATTGATCGCGCTGCACGCCAGTATGATGTTTGACGTACGGTTCTTGTCGTTGGTCAGCGGTGTCGAGACCTCCGACAGCAGATCGCCGAACGGCGCGACGGTGGTCGCGGTGGTCGTTGCCCTCGTCGTCGTGATCCTGGAGTAGCGGGACGTTGCGGTCGTGGAGTGGCGGGACGTCGCGGTGGTCGTCGCGGCAGTCGTCGGAACCGTCGTCGTTGCGGCAGTCGTCGGAACCGTTGTGGTCGCGGCGGTGGTCGGCACGGTGGTCGTCTCAGCGGTTGTCGGCACGGTGGTCGTTGCGGCAGCGGTGGTCTGTTTGGAGCCGCCGATGATGCCCAGCCCATAGAGGATGCCGACGCTGCCGAGCACGATGACGATGATCGGCACGGCGATGAGCGTGGCAAGCAGCTTCGGGGACATGCCGCGGTGTGTCTGACGCGCAGGCTCCCGCGGAGCGGCGGTATCCGGGGTACGCGGCGGCGTCCGGACGGCAGCGGCAGATGGCTCTTCACTTGCACCCTCGCTGCCCGTTTCGTGCGACCGGAGATACTCGCGGATGGCCTGACGGAACGCGGCGGCGCTGAGGTAGCGCTCATCGGGGCCGGCGGCGCACGCAATCATGACGGGCGCGATCATGTCCGGATCTCCGGAGACCGGCGCGGGGAGAGGCTCGCCGTTCATGCGTCTTGCGAGCGCCGCGTTGCGATCCTGCGGCGTGACGGGCTGCGGGTACGGCGGCAGGAACGGCATCCGGCCGCCGTTGAGCGTACGGTAGAGTACCATGCCCAGCGAGTAGATGTCGGACTGTGCGGACGGCGGGGCGCCGCGGTAGACTTCGGGAGCCATGTAGTAGGCACTCGACGGTTCGGGGATCCCGGCGGGTATGACGGGCTGCAGCGCGCGCGTGACGGAGAAACCGCCCAGACGGTAGCTGCCGCGTTTGGATACGAAGATATGCTCCGGGCGTACGTCGCCGTGGATCAGCCCTTTTTTTGCCAGGGCGTCGAGTGCCGTACAGATATCGACGCCCATCTCCATCAGATCTTCGCCGGTCAGCGCGTGCTCCGCCGCGTACGCCGCGAGCTTCTGGCAGTATTCCATGCGTGTATGGACGATGAAGCCGTCACCGGTTTCCTCGACGCGGACATCGTCGGGTACGAGAAGTCCCGACAGGGTGCGCAGCGGCTCCATGTCATTGATCCATGCGTTGATTTTTTTGAGAACCTCAGGTTTCGCAGACGGCGCGGCAGAGACATGCGTGACCTTGACGGCGGCGTAGAAGGTCTCGCCGAACTGCTCACGGCGTGCGCGGTATACGACGGAATCAGCCGATTCGGACTCAACGCCGTCGGCGATCCATTCAGGCCAATACAGCTTGACATGATCCATTAATTGCTCTCCATTTTTCCTGTACAATACAAACGGCAAAAAAGCGTTGTTCTGTTATGACGGTATTATACCACAAAGAGTTCCGGCATACAAGGCGGGTATACGACATTTTTTGTGAAAAAAGGATGAAGTTTTTGATTGCCTCTTTACGCGCAGGAGAATCCGCAGTATAATACATGATATACGGCCTTTTATGACGAACAGGTCACAGACGCGTTTTGACTTTCATTTTACATCCATTCATTCACATGGGAGGTTTTTATCATGCGCTGCGGATTTTATCAGACCGACATCACGCCGCCCCTCGGCTCCGTCATCCCCGGGGACTTCGGCGCACGCTACAACACGACGATCCTCGACCCGCTTTACGCACGCGCGGTGGTCTATGAATCTGACGGTAAAACTGTCGGAATTGTTACAGTCGACGCCTGCGGAATTTATAAAGACATCACCGACCGCATCCGGGAGCGTACGGCGCAGTTCATCCCGCTCGACCCCGGCGCGCTGATGGTCACCGCGACCCACTGCCACGGCGGCGGCCCGACACTCAACTGGGGCGAGGAGGTCTGCCGCGACGAGAACTACCTCTCCTTTCTTGTCACCCGTGCCGCCGATGCCGTGGTCGGCGCATATCAGCGGCTGCGCGGCTGCACCCTGCGCTACGGCGAGTCGGAGCTTCGCGGCTTCTCCTTTATCCGTATCTACAGGATGAAAGACGGCTCCTTCAAGACCAACCCCGGCATCGGCAACCCGGACATCGACGCGCCGGTCTCGCAGATCGACCCGGGGGTACGGGTGCTGGCGGCATTTGACGGGGAGCGTCCGTACGGCGCGCTGGTCAACTTCACCTGCCATCCTGCGATTGTCGCCGATACGCGGACGAGTGCGGACTACATCGGCGCGATGTCCCGGCGGCTGCGGGAACTGTACGGGGAGGACTTCACCGCCGTTTTCCTCAACGGCGCGTGCGGGAACATCAACCACGTCAACCCGTTTGACCCGTCGAGCGTCCGCAAGGGAATCCACATCGCACTGGGGACGGCACTCGCCGAACGGGTGTATACGGCGGTCTCGGCGTCGTCCGAGGTCGACGGCGTCGTCAGATATGCGGAGAAGACGATCCCGGGACGTCTGCGCAAGCCGTCGGCTGCATATCTGCTGGAGAAGAAGGCGCTGTTTGACGCGCTGGGAGATGGGCTGGAGGCGTCGAAGCCGGGGACACCGGGGTACATCGAGACATTCTTTGCATGGCAGGCGTTCGGGCAGCAGCGGGATAAGCGGACGGTGCTGCCGCTGTATCTGCAGATGGTAGAGGTTGCGGGGGTAAAGGTATTCGGATTCCCGTGTCAGATTTTCGTCGAGTTTGGGGATGCATGCAGGGAGAACGCGGGCGGTCACGCGATGGTGAGTGCGTTTGCAAATGACTACTGCGGGTATGTGCCGACGGCGGAGTGCATGAGACCCAGCGTGTATGAGGCGAGGCTGGCGGAGACATCCAGGCTCGTGCCGGAGACGGGTGACGAGCTGGTGGCGGCGATGCGGGAACTGATGTAGTGCCGCAGCCGACCCCCCGTCGCTCCCATCTCTTGCACCGGAGACGTGACAAAAACAGGGACGCGATGCGGTGTTTTAATGACCGCTGCCGGCCCATCATCGTTTTTTCGCTTGACAATCCCTCACTTTTGTGATATATATTAGCTTGGCTTTGTATAGAATCAATAAGGAGGCTCCCAACCCATGAAAACATACTGCATCGTCGGTACCGGCGGCCGCGGGATTCACTCCTACGCAGTACCCCTCGTCAAAGATTTCCCCGACTGCGCCGTCCTCGCCGGCGTCTATGACATCAACTGGAAACGCGCTGCTCTCGTCTCCGAATATGTAGGCAAGAATATCCCCGTTTTCCGCGACTTCGACGAGATGCTCCGCACCTGCAAACCCGATGCCGTCATCGTCACCACCAAGGACAGCGAACACGCAGCCTACATCATCCGTGCGCTTGAATTCGGCTGCGATGTCATCACCGAGAAGCCCATGACCACCGACGCCGAAACGTGCGCTGCCATCCTTGAAGCCGAAAAGCGTACCGGTCACAATGTTATCGTCACCTTTAACTGCCGTTTCTTCCCGTTCTTTGTCCGCATCAAGGAGCTGCTGATGAGCGGTGTTGTCGGCGATATTCTCAGCGTCCACTTCGAGTGGCTGCTCGATACCCGCCACGGCGCCGATTACTTCCGCCGCTGGCACGCCGAGCGTAAAAACTCCGGCTCGCTGCTGATTCATAAGGCTACCCATCACTTCGACCTTGCCAACTGGTTCGTTGATGATGAGCCGCGCAAAGTCAACGCCTTCGGTACCCAGCGCTTCTACGGTCCGCACCGCGAACAGCGCTCTGTCCGCTGCCTGGACTGCCCGTATAAGAAGACCTGCGAGTTTTACATGGATATCGAAGCGGATGCCGAGATGAAGAGAATGTACCGCGACTGCGAGGATGTCGACGGCTATTTCCGCGATCAGTGCGTCTTCGGCGACCGCATCGACATCGAGGACAGCATCAGCCTGAACGTCAGGTATGCCCACGGCGCTGTCATGAGCTATTCCCTCACCGCCCACTCTCCCTATGAGTGCATGAAGATCGTCATCAACGGCACCCTTGGTCGTCTCGAGGCCGACACCGCGTTCGGCGGCACCAACCTCAAGGTCTATAACCGTAAGGGTGAGCGCGTCGATTACGTCAAGGTCGACAAGCGCGAGATTCCCGGCGGTCACGGCGGTTCCGACCCTGCCATGCGCAGCAACATCTTCCGCGGATTCACCGAGGATCCGCTCAACCAGATGGCGGGAACCCGCGCCGGGGCCATGTCCATCGGCATCGGCATCGCCGCCAATATTTCCATGAAAGAAGACCGCGCCGTCTGCCTCAAGGAGTTCCTCGGAGACTTCTACGATATGTAATCTCATTCACACCGTGCGGATCAACAGGGCAGGGAATACCTCTGCCCTGTTTTTACCATCCTCAAAAAAACAGAAGTACGGAGGTCTACCGCCATGGAACTGCGCGTCCAACTCAACCGCTTTGAGGATACGGTGCGCGAGTACGAGAGCCGTCCCGTCGAGACCGGCGGACTGCTGCTCTACGGCAGCTCGTTCTTCACCAACTGGGGCTATGAGCGCGCTGCCCGTCATCTTGAGGGCGTCTGCGACAATACCGTCTGCCACGGCATCGGCGGCGGCACTGTGGATGAGCTGCTCTATTACTACGGACGGCTCGTGTATCCCTATAAACCTGCCGCGATCGTCCTGCGCACCGGTGCCAACGACCTCTTTCATGACTATACTCCTGCCGAAGCCGCCGACCTCACGGTACGGCTGTGCGAGTGGGCGCGTACCGACTTCCCCCGCGTCCGCATCATCGTGCTGCCGATTTTTGACTTCCCGTCCGCACCGAGTCGTCCGAAACACAAGCTCTTTGCGCCATATAATATGCTGCTGAAAGCCTACGCCGACCGTACCCCCGGCGTCGATTACCTCGATATCGGGCAGTATCTCTATACCGATCCTGCGTATATCGGCACATTTGACCACTTCCGCGACGTTTTCGGCCCCGACGGTCTCCATCTCACCGACGCCGGATACGAAGCATTCGCGCCCTGGTTCCGCGATACCCTCAAACAGATTTTATCGGAGGTTCCCGCGTGATGGAAAACTTCATCTATACACATTCCGCCGCAGCGATGTCCTATCTGCTCTGGCAGCCGGACGACCGTACGCCCGACGAAAAGCTCCCGCTGCTGGTTTTCCTCCACGGCGCCGGCGAACGCGGCAGCGACCCCTATAAGATGTGCGTTCACTGCGTACCGAAAATCTTTATGGGTGCGCATCCCTACCGCTGCGTGATGACGGCCCCGCAGTGCCCGGATGGGATGACCTGGTACCCGCTGCTCCCGGCGCTCAAGGATTTTATCGCGATGTGCGTGGAATCCTACGGCTGTGACGCGGCCCGCGTATCCCTGACCGGCATCAGCATGGGCGGCTACGGGACGTGGGAGCTTGCGATGGCGTACCCGGAGCTGTTCTCCGCGATTGCGCCGATCTGCGGCGGCGGCATGGCGTGGCGCGCCGGACTGCTGAAGGATATCCCCGTCCGCGCCTACCACGGCGACTGCGATACCGCCGTACTGCCCGAGCGTTCCTATGAGATGGTCGACGCCGTCAACCGCTCCGGCGGTCACGCCGAGCTGACGGTTTTTCACAACGTCGGGCATGACTCGTGGGTCAAGGCATATGGGGAGACGGACCTTATCGCGTGGCTGATCGCGCAAAAACGGGCATGATATTCCCGGTGCGGGCAAGCATAGAACCCTGCGATGAATACGCAGCACGGTTTTGACGGAAAGGACAGACACATGGACGAGAGGATTTTTCGAGAGGAACAGGAATACCTGCGCGAGACGCTGGCACTGCTCAGAAAGCTGCTCGGCGAGAGTATGCGCGAGCATGAGAGCGTAAGCGGCGCGCTCGATGAGCAGAGCCGCTACCTGTGGGAGGACGTCGAAGCCTACTACGCCGAGGGCGAGCAGGAGTTCGACCGCCTGGGCGAGGTTCTCATCAACCTCGAGGAGCTGTCGCGGCACGCCGAGCAGCATGCCGACCTCGCCGCCTACCTCAGACGCTGCCGGCGGATGCTCGACTCGCCATACTTCGCGCGCATTGATTTCCGCGAGGATCCGGCGTCTCCCTCCTACGTCGACGACACCGCCGAGCGTATCTACATCGGCCGCGCCGCGCTGATGGACCGCCGAACCCTCGATGCCCGCGTCTATGACTGGCGCAGCCCCATCGCATCGCTGTTCTACCGCGCCGTACCCGGAAGCTGTAAATTTACCGCGCCCGCCGGGGAGATCTTCGGCACGATGACCCTCAAGCGTCAGTACCAGATCAAGCGCGGAAATCTCTCCCTCTACGTTGACTCTGACCTGCGCGTTGCCGATGAGCTGCTCGCCGAGGCACTTTCGAGGGCGACCACCGGCAAGATGCACTCCGTCATCGAGACCATTCAGGCGCGGCAGGACGAGATCATCCGTGATACCGAAAACGACGTTCTGCTCGTCGAAGGCGCCGCCGGTTCCGGCAAGACCGCTGTCGCGCTCCACCGCGTCGCGTTCCTTTTATACGAAGGCCACGCGTCGAAGCTCTCCGCCAACGATGTCCTGATGCTCTCCCCGTCGGCGATGTTCGGCGCGTATGTCGCGGACGTCCTCCCGGAGCTCGGTGAGGAGACGCTGCAGTCGATGCTCTATGAGGAAATCATATCCCATGACCTTCCCGATACGCTGCGGTTCTCGTCGCGGCTGACACACCTCGACGCACTGACGGGGATGTCCGGCGAGAGGGCGGATGCGTACGCGTTCCTCGGCTCGCGGGAGATGGTGTACATCCTGGAGCGCGCGGTCGATCTGTACGCCCGGAAGCGCTTCCCGTTCGCGGATATCTGGCGCGGCGGGAAGTGCGTGATGAGCGCCCGGGAGCAGAAAGCGTACCTGCTGAACAACCCCACCCATACGCCGTGGGGTGAACGTCTGCAGCGTCTGAGCGTCGTCATTTCCGAAAGGCTGCTCGAGGGACGTGCCGCGCGTACGGAGCAGATCGCGGAGCTGCTGGCGACGGACGTCTCCCGCGCGGAGCCTGAGCAGGATGCCCGTCGTCTGGAGATCTTCGAGAACAGCCGCCTGCGCCGCCGTTATACCGATGCGCTCACAATGGACGCTGCTGCTCTCACCCGCGCACTGATGGAAGACGACGCGTTCTTCAGAAAGGCTGCGCGCGGTGTAAAAGTCCCCGATGCGTTCCTGAGTTTTCGTAAGGAGATCGTCCGGCAGCTGATGTCCGGCACCGTCGACTTTCCCACGGCGTGCGCGGTGTTCTACGTCCACACGCTGCTATTCGGCGGCCACGGCTACGAGAAGCTCCGGCAGCTTGTCGTCGATGAGGCGCAGGATGTCACGCCCTTACAGTTCGCGACACTCAGAAAGCTGCTGCCGTATGTCCGTGTGACCGCCGTCGGAGACCGCGCGCAGGCCGTCGGGGACGCGTCCTCGCTCTACGACTCTCTGCGCGACATCTTCGCGCCCAGGCAGACCGGACTCCTGACGCTGGACAAAAGCTACCGCAGCACCGCGCCGATCACCCGCTTCTGCAACCGGCTGACCGATACGCCGGCGGAATTCTTCGCCCGCGACGGTGAAGAGCCGTCCGTCACGGCATACCCCGACGCGTCTGCGATGATTGCCGCCGTCCGGGACGACGCGGCGGCGCTGCATAAAAGCGGCTGCGAGAGCGTCGCGGTCATCTGCAAGAACGCCGCACGCGCACGGGAGGTACACAACGCCCTCGCGTCGGACGCCGCGCTCGTCACCGAGCATACGGAGGTCTCGCCGCGCGGGGTGGTGGTCGTACCGGTGGCGATGACGAAGGGGCTGGAGTTCGACGCCGTGCTCGTCATCGACGCGGACGGGAGCTATACGACCCTGCGCGACCGTCGGCTGCTGTATGTCGCCTGCACGCGCGCGCTGCACCATCTGAAGCTGTATGCGGTGGGATGTGTTACACCGCTGTTGGGGGGATAAGGATGTACCACTTTTTCGCCTACGTCTTCCGGATGCGCCACATCCTGCGCTGGAGCCTGATGCGAAACGCCGAGAACGAGAACCTCTCCGAGCATACCGCCGAGGTCGCGATGCTCGCCCACGCGCTGGCATTGATTCGGCGGGACGTGCTTCGGAAACCCTGCGACCCTGACCGCGTGGCGGCACTGGCACTCTACCACGACGCGCCCGAGACGATGACGGGGGATCTGCCGACACCGGTCAAGTATGCCAACCCCCGCATCCGTCACGCGTTCGGCGAGATCGAGGACGCCGCGCGTGAACGGCTTTTATCGATGCTGCCGGATACGCTCAGGCCGGAATATGAAAAACTCCTTGATCTCGAGCACTCGGGCTACTATGACCTCGTGAAAGCTGCCGACCGTCTGGCAGCGTATATCAAATGCTGCAACGAGCTGAAGACCGGCAACGAGGAGTTCCGCCGCGCTTATGAGAAGACCCGCATCAGCCTGGATGAGATGAATATGCCGGAGGTACACTGGTTTATGGAACAGTTCATGCCGTCGTTCTCGCTGAACATGGACGATATGTCGGATGACTGATAGAAATCGGAAAACCGGGCGGAATTGCGTCTTGATTTTTCCGGGGAATGTGGTATAATAATAAGAACGAGATCGGAAGCGGGAGCGTGAACATGGGCAAGATCATCGCGGTGGCAAACCAGAAGGGCGGAGTGGGCAAAACGACGACTGCGGTCAACCTCGCGGCAGCGCTCCATAACCGCGGCCAGCGTACGCTTCTGTGCGACTTCGACCCGCAGGCCAACGCGACCTCGGGGATGGGCCTCCTGCGTGACGACAACCGCCGCGGTATCTACGAATGCCTCATCGACGGCGTCCCGGCGCGCGACGCGATTGTCTATACCGACTACTGCGACGTGCTTCCGTCGTCGATTGCCCTTGCGGGTGCCGAGCTGGAGCTTGTCGACCGTCCGCGCAGGGAGTACGCGCTGCGGGAGTGCCTGGGTTCCGTGGCGTTCGAGTATGACTACATCATCATCGACTGCCCGCCGTCGATCGGATTGCTGACGGTCAACGCGCTTGTCGCGGCGGACTCCGTATTGATTCCGCTGCAGTGCGAATATTATGCGCTGGAAGGACTGTCAAGTTTGACCGAGACGCTGCGCGCGGTGAGGAAAACGCTCAACCCCGATCTCGACATCGAGGGCATCCTGCTGACGATGTACGACAGCCGCACGAACCTGTCGCTGCAGGTCGCGGAGGAGGTCAAGCGCCACTTTCCGCGTCAGGTGTTTCCGACGGTGATCCCGCGCAACGTCCGGTTGTCGGAGGCGCCGTCGCACGGGATGCCGGTGTCGGCGTATGACCGCGCGTCGAAGGGATCGAAGTGCTACGACAAGCTGGCGGAATACATCATCGCGCATCAGTGAGCGCTCAGGGAGGATTGAGAATGGCAAAGGGATTGGGACGGGGCTTGGGTGCGCTGCTCGGAGCGGACGCTGCCGTCGAGGAACCGAAAAGCGCGGTGCGTGTGCTGCGCGTCAGCGATATCGAGCCGAACCCGCATCAACCGCGCCGCAGCTTCGATAAGGACAGCATGCAGGCGCTCGCCGACTCGATCCGCGAAAACGGTCTGTTGCAGCCGCTCGTCGTCCGGCGTATCGAAAACGGCGGGTTTCAGATCATCGCTGGGGAGCGCCGATGGAGAGCCGCCCGCCGCGCGGGACTTTCCGAGGTGCCCGCCGTCATCATGGAAGCCGACGACCGCCGGATGACGGAGCTTGCGCTCATCGAGAACCTGCAGCGCGAAGACCTCAACCCGATAGAGGAGGCCGAAAGCTACCGGATGCTGACGGAGGACTTCGGACTGTCGCAGGCGGACGCGGCGAAACGGGTCGGGAAATCGCGCCCGGCGGTCGCGAACGCGTTGAGGCTTCTGGGACTGCCCGAAAACCTGCGGGAGCTGGTGCGGAACGGGTCGCTGTCTGCCGGCCATGCACGGGCACTGCTCGTCATCGAGGACGGGAAGATACGAGACGCGCTCGCCGAACGGTGCGTGCAGGACGGTTTGAGCGTGCGGCAGATCGAGAAGCTCGCGGCGGCATGGAAGGCGCCGCGGGAGAAGCGCAGGCCTGCGACAGAGCCGCAGCCGGAGGAAGGCGTCAACCATCTGCTGGAGACGTCGGAGCGTCTGTCGGGCCTCTTCGGGCGAAAGGTTACGTTCCATCCGGGGAAGAAGCGCGGCTATGTGACGATCGAATACTACGACAATGACGACCTGGACGCGTTGATTTCGCTGCTGGACGCAGCGGGAGGACAAAAATGACGATGAATCGCGAAACTACGCTGTCTATGCGTAAATTCATCATGACCTATATCGTGCCGATGTTTACCATCGCACTGATTCTGGTGCTTGTCTCATACCTGAAGGACGTACGGGAGCAGGAGACACGTGAGCAGCTTGAGATGCTTGACACCGCGCTCGCAGAGCGGGACGCGCGGATCACGGAGCTTGAGACACGCATCAGAGCATTAGAAGAAAAACTTGCCGAACAGGGAGAAGACACCGATGCTTGACCAGAATTTCATACGCAGCAACCCCGCATATGTACAGGCAGCGCTCGCAAAGAAGGGCTGCGTCGTCGACTTTACGAACTTCCTCGCGTGGGATGCCGAGAAGAAGGCGCTTATCAAGGACGTCGAGACGAAAAAGGCCGAGCGCAACAGAGTTTCGTCCCAGATTCCGCGCCTGAAGAAGGCCGGAGAGCCGGTCGAACCGATTTTTGCGCAGATGCGTGCGCTCGGAGACGAGATCGCGGCGGGCGACGAACAGATCAACGCGCTCACCGCGCAGATGACCGACTTCCTCGCGGTGCTGCCGAACATGCCCGACGACGACCTGCTGCCCGGTGATAAGGAGAACAACACCGTCATCCGTATCGTCGGAGAACAGCCGAAGTTCGACTTTCCGGCGAAGAACCACGTCGATCTGTGCACAAGCCTGGGCCTGATCGACTATGAGCGCGGCGTGAAGCTGTCCGGCAGCGGCTACTGGCTCTACCGCGGCATGGGCGCGCGCATCGAGTGGGCGCTGCTCAACTACTTCGTTTCCGAGCATTTGTCCGACGGCTACGAGTTTATCCTGCCGCCGCATCAGCTCGGTTATGACTGCGGCTACGGCGCGGGTCAGTTTCCGAAGTTCGCCGACGAGGTTTACTGGCTCGAGGGCGAGTCCGGCGACCATAAAAAGGAGCTGTTCATGCTCCCGACTGCCGAGACCGCACTGGTCAACCTCTATCGCGACGAGATCATCGACGAAAAACTCTTGCCGATGAAGGTCTTTGCCTACACGCCCTGCTACCGTAAGGAAGCCGGTTCCTACCGTTCCGAGGAGCGCGGGATGATTCGCGGGCATCAGTTCAACAAGGTCGAGATGGTGCAGCTCACGACACCCGAGCAGTCCAAGGCGGCGTTCGAGGAGCTGGTGGGCAAGGCGTCGAAGCTGGTGGAGAAGCTGGGGCTTCATTTCCGCGTGTCGAAGCTCGCGGCGGGCGACTGCTCCGCGTCGATGGCGCGCACCTACGACATCGAGGTCTGGATTCCGTCGATGGGCATCTATAAGGAGGTCAGCTCGGTCTCCAATGCCAACGACTACCAGGCGCGCCGCAGCAATACCCGCTACCGCGACGAGAAGACCGGGAAGACCGCCTATATCCACACGCTCAACGGCTCCGGCCTTGCCACCTCGCGCATCCTGCCGGCGATTGTCGAGCAGTACCAGAACGCCGACGGTACGGTGACCGTCCCGGAAGTGCTGCGTCCGTTCCTGGGAGGACTGGAGGTGCTTGGGGAACATGCCTGACAGGAAAGTCCGTGAAACGCCGGAGGTTCTGGAAAAGCTGCAGAAAAAAACAGGAAAGGTCGCTTATTCTATGTGGAAAGATTTTAAAGCGTTTATTTCCAAGGGAAATGTAATGGACATGGCAGTCGGCGTGATCATAGCGACGGCGTTCGGTAAGATCACCTCGACCCTCGTCGCCAACGTCATCATGCCGCTGGTCGGCCTGCTGCTCGGCGGTATCGACTTCTCCACGCTCACCGCCACCTTCATCGGATTGAACGGTCAGGAGGTCCCGATGCAGTACGGACTGTTCATCCAGGCCGTCGTCGATTTCTTCCTGATTGCACTGACCATCTTCCTCGTGATGCGCGTGCTGACCATTCGCCGCCGCCGCGCCGAGGCTGAGGCCGCCGCGAAGAAAGCCGCCGAGCCGAAAAAACCCACTACCGAGGAGCTGCTCACCGAAATCCGCGACCTGCTGAAGGAACAGAATAAGTAGAACAGGGAGAGACATACTATGATTACCATCCCGAAAATCGCCGGCCGCGCCGCGTTTGACCGGCGCATCGCGGAGGGCCTTTTTGAACTGCGCCTGTCGAACTTCCCCTGGGGGAGTCAGCCGCTCAAAGTCCTCGCCGATCTCGCGCACGACGGCGAACACCTCTTCGTCGCGATGCGCAGTTATGAGAGCAATCCCCGCGCCACCGTCACCGAGAACGAAGGCCCCGTCCACCTCGACTCGTGCATGGAGTTCTTCTTCTCACCGTGCCCGGAGCTGCGTCCGGATTACTTCAACATGGAGGCAAACCCTGCCGGCGCGATGAAGTTCAACTACGGGGCCGGCCGCCACGGCCGCCTCAAGACCCGCGGCTTCCCCGAAGTTGCCGGTATGCAGGCCACGCGTACCGCCGACTACTGGCAGCTTGTCTACCAGATTCCCTTCGCGCTGATCCGTGAGAACGCGCCGGAGTTCACCGGGGCGTCCGGCAGTATCATCCGCGCGAACATGTACCGCTGCGGCGAGCAGGCTGCGTGCACTTCCTTCGTCACGCTGTTCCCGATCGATACCGAGAAGCCCGACTACCACCGTCCCGAGTATTTTGGAGAGATGATGCTTGCGTAACTTGCAGGTTCTGCGCGAAAGTGTGTTGCGCGCCGATGTGTAAAAATGATTGATATTGCGCTATCCCATGTACAGAAGTTTTTCGGAGACTTTCAGCTCCTGAAGGATATCACCTTCGACCTCTATCAGGGGGAACGGATGGGTCTGATCGGCAAGAACGGCGCCGGAAAGACGACGCTGTTCCATATCCTTTCGCAGATCGGGACGGGTCAGGCACATGTCGGCGATCCGACACTCTACGACGCCGGTGACATTGCCATCCGTTCCGGGCGGCGCATAGGGCTGATCGATCAGATCCCCGTGTTCCCCAAGGGCTATACGGTGGACGACGTGCTTAAAACGGCGTTCGCGCGGCTCGACCGGATGCGCGAGGAGCTGACCGCGCTCGGGCATCAGATGGCCGACGACCACTCCCCGGAGTTGCTCAAACGCTACGGGGAGTTGTTGCTGCGCTTCGAGGTTGAGGGCGGTTATGAGACGGACTTCATGCTCGAGAAGGTTGCGCACGGTCTGCAGCTCGACGAGGATATCCGCGCGCGGGAGTTCTCGCTGCTGTCCGGCGGGGAACGTACCCGTGCCAACCTCGCCCGCGTCATCCTTGAGCGGTCGGATATCCTGCTGCTCGATGAGCCGACAAACTACCTCGACATCGACGCCGTCGAATGGCTCGGCGAATACCTCTCCGCCTACAAGGGCACCATCCTGATGATTTCCCATGACCGCTACTTCCTCGACCAGGTCGTCGGACGCATCGTCGAGATCGAGGACGGCGTGAGCGAGGAATATGACGGCAACTACTCCTACTACGCGATAGAGAAGGAACGGCGGTTCCAGGAGAAGCTTCTGCGGTACCAGAACGAGATCGCGCAGAAGCAGAAGCTCGAGGCGCTTGCGCGGCAGTACCGCAGCTGGGCGACCGAGAAGATGATGGTCCGCGCAAAGGAGATTGAGCACCGCATCGAGCGCCTGACCGTCTCCGACCGTCCGCGCAGGCAGAAGGTCGTGCGCGGGAAGCTCGACGAGGCTGCGTTTTATGCCGACGACGCGCTCGACGTCCGCGACGTCTGTAAACGCTTTGACGGGAATACAATCGTCGACCGCGCCGCGTTCAGAATCGGCGGCGGCGAGCGTGTTGCGATTTACGGCCCCAACGGCTGCGGCAAGACCACGCTGCTCAGGATGATCGTCGGCGAGTATCCGTGCGACGAAGGCTCGGTGCGCTTCGGCCCGCAGATCAAGATGATCTACCTGCCGCAGATCATCGAGTTTCCGAACATGGAGAGCAATGTCGTAGACACGCTGATCTATGAGCGCAATATGACCCCGCAGGCCGCCCGCGACGCGTTGGGCGCCTACCTCTTTATTGGTGAGGACGTCTTCAAACCGCTGACCGCGTTGTCCGGCGGTGAACGCGCACGGCTCAAGCTGTGTATGCTGATGCAGGACGACGTGAACATGCTCATTCTCGATGAGCCGACCAACCACCTCGACCTTGCCGCGCGCGAATGGCTCGAGAACATGCTCGAGGGCTTCGGCGGCGTCATCCTGTTCGTCTCGCATGACCGCTACTTCATCTCGCGCTTCGCCACACGCGTACTCGAGATGGAGGAAGGAAAGCTCAGAGACTACAAGTGCGGGTTCGAGGAGTACCGCGCGCGCCGCAAACGCGAGAGGGAGAGTGAGCTGGCACAGAAGCGGCGCGAGCAGAAACCTGTGAAAAGCGCCGATCCGCGCGACGAGGCGAAGAATCTCCGCCGTGCAAAGCGCAGGCACGACTCCCTCGAGACGTATTCCCATGAGCTGGAAGCGGAGATCGAGCGCCTCGACAAGGAGATGCACGAAAAATGCTTCGACTACGAGGCACTCGAGAAGCTCACCGCACAGAAGATGGAGGCCGAGGACAAGCTGCTTGCCGTCTACGAGGAGCTGGAGGCCTGGGTCGAACCGGAGACGTAAGAAAGCCTGCATGTTTACATAACATATTAAGCCCCGCGTGTTTTGTTTGGTACGGAAAGTATCGTCCAAAACACGCGGGGAGATTTTATATGCGGGGGGTTGACAAATACGAACAGATATACTATACTCTATGCATCAACACAAATGCGGAGGTGCCAATGGCACAGTCAACGCAGACAACAAAGCACATGCGGCCCGCGTCCGCCGTACGGTCGATGGCGCACATCGCGGTTGCGGCGGCACTGCTTGCGGTATGTTCGTGGCTCACGATTCCCTTCACCGTCCCCTTCACAATGCAGACGTTCGCGGTCTTCCTGACGCTGCTGCTGCTCGGCGGACGCGACGGGACAATCGCCATCGGGGTATATATCCTGCTCGGCGCGGTGGGTGTGCCGGTATTCTCCGGCTTCACCGGAGGCATCTCGCGCATCATCGGCGCGACCGGCGGCTATATCGCAGGCTTCCTTGCGACCGGCGGCGTTTACTGGCTTGCCGAGCGGCCGGGGAAACGCTGGCGGATTCCAAGCCTTGTCGCAGGTCTGGCCGTCTGTTACACGCTCGGGACGCTGTGGTTCTGCTATGTCACCGGCACCGGCTTCGCCGCCGCGCTGATGCTGTGCGTAGTGCCGTTCCTGCTGCCCGATGCCGTTAAGCTGGTCCTCGCCGCGCTGCTCGGAGCACGCTTGCGGCCTATACTCGACCGGTGAGCGGCAGCGGCTGACTACGACAGCCCCGCTCTGCCGTCACTGTGAAAACACCCCCGCCGCTTCCGTAGAGGAAACAGCGTGGGTGTTTTCATCCCATGACCGGGCGTCACGTTCTTCAAATGCTTGCGGACGACGCAGTGCAAGTCCCCGCGCCCATGTGACGTTCCTTACAGTGTGATTTCCCCAACGCGGTCGATCCACCTGCGCAGCCAGTACTCACTGGGCAGCCCTACGCCCATCACGCAGTTGGTCAGGAAGACCAGTCCGTCTGCGCGATGCTCCCGCAGCAGCGTCAGTCCGAACTCGCACTGCAGCTCCATCAGCTCATTCGGCACGGCTTTGCGTGTCGGATAGTCGTACATGTAGATCCCCAGCAGCTTCTTCTTATGCGCGTACTGCTTCTCGACGAACTCCCAGCGCTCCGGAAGCTGCGGCAGCTCCTCGCAGCGCCATGTCCAAAGCGTCAGCCCGTCCATGTACTCTAAAAGCTTCGGCGAGATTGTCCGCAGCGTGTGGGCGTACCACGTCACCCACATCTCCAGCGGCCTCTTGCTCTCCGCCAGCTTCCCGCGGATTGACCGCAACAGCGCCTCTGTCTTCTCAAGCTCGTCCGGCTGACCTTTGTACAACACCCCGAAGAAGTCGTCCAGATACGCTCCGGCGATGTTCGGGTACTTTTCCGCCAGTTTCAGGATGAATGCCTCCTCGTTGCCGATGCGAAAGCCGCCCGAGCCAGTCGCGCTCCACAGCACGTTCTTCAGCCTGCAGAAGCTCTCCGCATAGCCGTACGCGTCTGCGGAAAACGGTACCGGGATGCCGTCGGAGTTCACCAGGATCAGGTTCGGCACGCCCAGCATGAACGCGCCCTCCGCCGGTGTGATGCGCGACCAGCGTGTTTTCAGCTCCGAGTTGCCCCCAAAATAAAGGTCGTCGTCATGCGCGCGGCTGGCAAACAGCCACAGTTTGTCCCTGACCGTCACTGCACTCACCCTCCATTATACCGCGACCTTCACGACCGCTTTCTTCACCTGCGACGGCTTGTCCAGCAGGCACGACGGCGCGTGGGCATCCTCCGGGTACAGCACCAGCAGCCACCCCTCCCACAGCGGCACATCAAACCCGTCGCCGGTTCCCAGCAGGCAGTCGCGCTCGGCATCGTAGCTCTGCGTTACCGTGAGCCGATCCGTCGGTGTCACCCATACGCGCTCTTTGCCTGCCGCAATGTACTGAATGTCGATATAGCGCCGGTGCGCCTCGTACACCACCGGCTTCGGCGCCGTCTCGTACGACATCACGTTCACGTACACCCGCTCGCCGTCGACCGGATAGCGCCCGTTCTCCAGCGCCGTCACGTCGTGCTCCCTGAGGAACCGGATCGCCGCCGCGATTTCCTCCGACAGTTCCGCGTACCGGTCCGCGTCGGTCAGTCTGGTCAGTATCATGAGAAGCTCCTCCTTTTTCCGCTTGATAACGTCTTCAGGATATCACATCCGCGCCGGATTGTCAACTGGTTTCACAGCAGCCGCGCAAGCTCCGTCAGCTCGTCCGTCGTATTCTCGAGGAACTCCCGCGTCCGCGTATCGCGCAGCAGCACCCGTCCGGCGCGCTCAACACCGTGCCGGAAGCGCTTCTCCATCCCCGGCGCACCGTCACGCAGCAGCGGGCACACCTTCACAGCCCTCGGGTCGATCCTCGCCCGTACCCGGTACCGTCCGCCCGCCGTACGCGTAACGCACGGGAAGTACGGGAAGATCCGGCACGACAGCGGACGCGTGTCACGGTCACACCCGCCGCCTTCGTATGTACACGCGAGGAAATCGTAGGGTTCCCGCTCAGGGTGTGCATCGCCGGCCGGAAGGCCCGGCTCGACCGTCAGATTCTCGTCATCCCCGTAGAATGCCGCCTCGCCCGGCAGCAGCCACATCCCGTCCCCGCCCTTACAGCACGCACCGCCGCAGAGCATGCCGCAGTCCGTTTGCAGCGGCGACAGGTCACGCAAAATCGCCCGCGCGTGCTTTAGCAGTTTTATCCTTTTTTTATATGCGCACTTTCTCATCGGCAACATCGTCCTTTATTGTGTGTTTGTGTTCGCTTTCTGTAACTTTACGGAGCGGACAAAAAGCGGAATAGTCCCGGAATCCGCGCGGCCAAAGAGGGGTCAAAGTCGGGGCGACAGACTGCCTTTCGGTATGCTATACTGTTACCGGAGAAGCAAAGGAGGCTGACTGCAGCAGCGTCCTTGAAGAAAGGAGCATCCCTATGAAACAGGCCCTTGTCCGCATCATCGCCCAGACCGCGCGCCTCATCGATGTCAAGAGCATCGTCACCATCACGCTCGTCGGTGCGCTTGTCTATACCACGCTGCGCGGCATCGAACCGCCCGCGCTGTTTTCCAACGCCGTCATGCTTGTGCTGGGGTTCTTCTTCGGTAAGAACATCAAGAGCAGCCCCGAGATTGATTGAGGTGAATGTATGGAACTCAACGGCATTGATGTCAGCAAATGGAACGGCGTCATCCAATGGCCGGCGGTCGCCGCGTCCGGGATACGCTTCGCGATGATCCGCGCGGCGTATGGAGCAAAGACAGACGGTGCGACCCTCGACCCGCGCTTCCCCGCGAACATCGCGGGAGCCACCGCCGCGGGCATCTCCGCAGGCGTCTACCTCTACAGCTACGCTCTGAGCGTCCGGGAGGCAATCTCCGAGGCCGACGCGCTCATCAGGCTGCTGGAGCCGTACCGCGCGCAGATTACCTTCCCCGTTGCCTGCGACATCGAGGAGCTCACGCAGGCCGTACTCGGACGCACCGTCCTCACCCGGATGGCGAACGCCTTCGCCGACCGTATCCGCGCCGCCGGATATACACCGCTCATCTACTCAAACCTCAACTGGCTCACGAACTTCTTCACGCCCGCCGACTTCACCGCCGATGTCTGGCTTGCGCAGTGGGCAAAGAAGCCCTCTTACACGGGTTCCTATGTCATGTGGCAGCGCACGGACCGCGGCAGCGTGCCGGGCATCACCGGCAATGTCGATCTCAACATCGCCTACGTCGACTTTGCCGCCGATACGTCCGCTCAGGCGGTCGACCAGCTCTGCCGCGCGGGATTGATCAACAGCCCCGACTACTGGAAGGCTGTCGTTGAAGGCAAGAGCGCCGCAAGTGCGCAGAACGTTGCTGCACTGCTTGACAAATGGGCGGCATCTCTGCCCGATACACCCGCGCAGGATCCGACACTGAAGAAAGGAAAATGTCCATGAACGAAAACATCCTGACCGCGCTCATCGCGTTTCTCGGGACGGTCTGCGGTTCGGCCGCGGGCATCATCACGTCCGGCAGGCTCACCGCACACCGTCTCGACCGGCTCGAGCGCAAGGTTGATCTGCACAATAACGCCGTCGAGCGCATTGCCGTCCTCGAGTGCCGCATCAACACGCTCGACCGTACGCAATGACCCGAACGCGGGCCGTACACCCCGCCGTCTCATAGGGACGGCGGGGTTTTATATATGCCGCGCGGGATATATCGGCTTGAGAAAAATTTTCCGCTCGCACCTGTTGTAATTCTCAACGGTTTATGTTATAATACAAAAAGCAATGCCTACATCCATATTTTACGAAGGAGGACTTTATAACATGCCGAATCTGAAAGGCTCCCGCACCGAGCAGAACCTGATGGCGGCGTTCGCCGGAGAATCCCAGGCACGCAATAAGTATACCTATTACGCCTCCCGCGCAAAGAAGGACGGCTATGAGCAGATTGCGGCCATCTTCCTCGAGACCGCCGAGAATGAGAAGGAGCATGCCAAGCTCTGGTTCAAGCATCTGCACGACGGCGCTGTTCCGGAGACGACCGAGAACCTGCTCGATGCTGCAGACGGCGAGCACTACGAGTGGACGCAGATGTATGCCGAGTTCGCGAAGGTCGCGCGTGAGGAAGGCTTTATCGCCATTGCTGAGCAGATGGAAGGCGTCGCGAAGATCGAAAAAGCCCACGAGGAGCGCTACCGCAAGCTGCTTGCCAACATCGAGGGCGGTTTGGTATTCTCAAAGGACGCAGACGCCATCTGGTTGTGCCGCAACTGCGGACACATTGTCGTCGGCCGTACCGCACCTGACATTTGCCCGGTCTGCGATCATCCGCAGGCGTATTTCGAGCTCAGAGCCACCAATTATTGACCGTTTGTATTTTTCAAGCGGTGTGATTAAAAATGGGGACGGAGGGCTGCGCTCATCGTCTCCCATAAAATAACGGAGGATTTTTATGTCTGTCCTTGAAACCCTGAGCAACATCACATGGCAGTCGGTCGTCATGTGGGTCATCGGCGCGATCCTCATCTACCTTGCCATTAAGAAGGAGATGGAGCCGACACTGCTGCTACCCATCGGCTTCGGCGCGATTCTCGTCAACCTGCCGCTGTCCGGCGCGGTCACGCAGATTTACGAGGGCCTCGAGGCGGAGATCGGCGTTATCGACGTGCTGTTCAACGCCGGTATCGCAAATGAGCTGTTTCCGCTGCTTCTGTTCATCGGCATCGGCGCGATGATCGACTTCGGTCCGCTGCTCTCCAACCCCAAGATGCTGCTCTTCGGCGCCGCTGCCCAGTTCGGCATCTTCTTCACCCTCTGCATGGCCGTCCTCTTCGGCTTCGGTCTCCAGGATGCTGCGTCCATCGCCATCATCGGCGCCGCAGACGGCCCGACCTCCATCTTTGTCGCTAACTACTACGGCTCCCAGTACTTAGGCGCCATCGTCGTCGCCGCGTATTCCTACATGGCGCTCGTGCCGATCGTACAGCCGCCGGTCATCCGGCTCATCACCACCCGCAAAGAGCGTTTGATCCGTATGAAGTACGCGCCCGCAGACGTCTCCAAGACCGTGCGCATTCTGTTCCCGATCGTTGTAACGGTCATCGCGGGGATCGTCGCGCCGCGTTCCGTCGCGCTCATCGGCTTCCTGATGTTCGGCAACCTCATTCGCGAGTGCGGCGTGCTCAACGGGCTGTCCAATACCGCACAGAACGTACTTGCGAATCTCGTCACGCTTTTCCTCGGCATCACCATTGCCGCCCGTATGCAGGCCAAGGATTTCGTTACGGTCCAGACCCTTATGATCATCGGACTCGGACTGTTTGCCTTCGTCTTCGACACGGTCGGCGGCGTCCTGTTCGCGAAGTTCCTCAACCTGTTCTCCAAGAACAAGGTCAACCCGATGATCGGCGCGGCGGGTATCAGTGCCTTCCCGATGTCCGCGCGTGTCGTTCACAAGATGGGACTTACCGAAGACCCGCAGAACTTCCTGCTGATGCACGCGGTCGGCGCGAACGTCTCCGGCCAGATCGCCTCCGTCATCGCCGGTGGTATGATCCTCAGCTTCATCGCCAGATAAGGAGGGTAGGATATGAACTTTAAAGGTTTTATTGACGTGTTGCCCATCGCCCTCGGAGGCTGGGCCGGTGTCTTCGCGGTGATTCTCGTGGTGTGGTTCTCGATCGTCGCGATGCTCAAATGCTTCAAAGTGAAGAAATAGCATAGACGCGCTCCCGGTTTGTATGCCGGGGGCGCGTTTTATATCCCGTGTACATCATTCCCGGTACACCCGCGCGGCTTCTTTGTCCCGTTCGATCTGCTCTGCCAATGCTTCCCAGCTCTCAAACTTCCGCATCCCGCGCAGGCGCTCGCGGTACTCCACCCGCACGCGCTCACCGTAGACGTCCCCGGTGAAGTCCATCGCGCAGCTCTCCGAAAGTCCGGCTGCGTTCACGTTTGTCACCGCCGCGTACCATACCCCGCGTACCCGGACGCGCGTCACATACACACCCGTCGCCGGACGGACAAGCTCCTCCGGAATCGGCACGTTCATCGTCGGGAAGCCGAACCTGCGCCCCAGACCCTTGCCGTGCACCACCACGCCGTCATACCCGTACGCGCGCCCCATCTCCGCCGCAGCTCGCGAGACTTCGCCGCGTGTCAGCATCGCCCGGATTTCCCGGGAACTATATGCCGTACCGTCCGTGCCGTTCATCCGCGCGAGAATCTCACAGAGGACGCCGTGTTCCGCAAGCCGTGTCCGCAGCTTCTCCGCGTCGCCCTCGGCACATCTCCCGAAGCGGAAGTCAAACCCCGCCGCGACAAATCCCGCGTGGTATTTCTCGATGAGCACCCGGTCGACGAACTCCTCCCACGGCATGTCACGGACATACGAGAACGTAAGCGTCTCCACCCGCGCCATCCCGCAGTCCGTCAGCGCGCGGACGCGGTCGGCGTAGGTCATCACCAGATTCTCAGGCTTCCCGCGCAGCACCGCCGCCGGACGCCGGTCGAATGTCACCGCCGCAGGGGTCATACCGTGCGCTTCGCCGTATGCCCGTGCCGTCTCCAGCAGCATCCGGTGCGCACGGTGGACGCCGTCGAAGAAGCCCAAGGCCAGCGCTGTCTTTTCCATCAGATCATGCCTTTCTCGATCGTCAGCTCCGGCCGCCGATCCGTCTTGCGGATGATGCCTACGCCCAGAAACGCGCCGTCCGGGTCGTAGAGACGCACTCTCCCCGGTGCGTGGTGCAGGTATACAGGCGCACCCCTGCGGATGCGCAGCGCGTTCCCGGAGGTCAGGTTCAGCCGCGGCAGCTCCGTGAACAGCAGATCACAGCAGCGCACCGCCTCTGCAAGCGTTCCGGCGGTTTTCATTTCCTCCAGGCGTTCCAGCGTGTAGGCGTCCGCGATGTTGAAGATGCCCGTCCGCAGCCGCCGCAGCTCCGCGAGTGTCGCCCCGCAGCCCAAAGCCTCCCCGATATCCGCGCACAGCGTCCGGATGAACGTCCCCTTCGAGCATGTCACGCGCAGGTCATACTCGCCCGTTCCCGGTTCCCCGAACTCCGGGACGTCGGTGAACGCAAGCTCCGAGATCGTGATCTCACGGGCTTCCCGCTCGATCTCCACGCCCGCGCGCGCGAGCTTATACAGACGCTGCCCGCCGACCTGCACGGCTGAGTACATCGGCGGCGTCTGTGAAAGCGTCCCGGTGAAGCGGGGCAGCACGGCTTCGAGCGCGTCACGGCCGGGCAGCACATTGGTCTGTGTGAGTACCGTACCGGTGATGTCCTGCGTATCGGTCGTGATACCCAGCCGGATGCGCGCGGCGTAGGTCTTGTCGTCGTCGGAGACGTAGCTTGCGGCCTTCGTACCGCGTCCGAGGAATACCGGCAGCACACCCGTCGCCATCGGGTCGAGTGTCCCGCCGTGGCCGACTTCCTTCTGATCGAAGATCCGCCGCAGCCGATTCACCACCGTGTGTGACGTCATGCCTCCCGGCTTATCGATTGTCAGCATCCCCGTTATCGTATGCCCCTCCGTTTCTCTTTGACGTAGAAAATAGTATACCACATTTCCGCGCCCCACGCAAGATGCGCGCGGGATTTTCATACGCGAACGCGAAATTCTCTCTCTTTTCGCAATTTATGCGTTGACACCATGCGGGAAAACGTTTATAATGGATTGCAGATAGCAGAGGTGTCTGCTGCGAATTTGATAAGGGGAGTTATCAGGTCATGAAAAAACTGTTCGCTTTTTTTGATGAGTACACACAGAGTCTGAGCTGTGTGAATCTTGCGGCGATCCGGCTGTGCATGTTCGGGCTGGGCATTTTGCTGGGGCTGAACACCCGGGAGGAACACAAACGTCCGATGGGGATCATCTCCTGCGCGATCGCCATCGGCACAGGCTTGAATATTCTGATCGATCTGGTTTTGGCGGCGATCCGCTGGTGCAAGCCCGACTGTGTCAGCGCAGATGAAGACACGGTCTGAACCCGCTCACATTAACATCACCGTAAAAGGAGGACGACACGATGGCGATTTTAGCTGACATCAGCGAGTTTTTACAGAAGGGCCGCGCGAAGAATGTCCGCGCGCTGGTTTCTCAGGCGCTCGACGAAGGCATTCCCGCCGAGAAGATTCTCGAGGAGGGTCTGCTGCCGGGGATGAGCGTCATCGGCGACAAGTTCCGTGACGGCGAGGTGTTCGTACCGGAGGTCTTAGTCGCTGCGCGCGCGATGAACGCGGGCATTGAGGTGCTCAAGCCGCTGCTTGCCGAGGCAGGCGATCTCTCGAAGGGTGTTGCCGTTATCGGCACCGTCCACGGCGACCTGCACGACATCGGCAAGAACCTTGTGCGCATCATGTTTGAGGGCAAGGGCCTGAATGTGATCGACCTCGGCGTCGATGTCACCGCCGAGCAGTTCGTCGACGCTGCGAAGGAGCATAACGCTCAGATCATCGCCTGCTCCGCGCTGCTCACCACGACGATGGGCGAGATGCGCGAGACCGTCGAGGAGGCCAAGCGGCAGGGCATCCGCGACCGGGTCTACATCATGGTCGGCGGCGCACCGCTCACCCAGGCTTTCTGCGACCAGATCGGTGCCGATGCCTATGCCCCCGACGCTGCCTCCGCCGCGAACCTCGCCCTCGCGCACTGCACAAAGGCGTAATCCGCGGCACGGATTGCGTCCCGCTCCATGTCCCCACCGGGGATATGGAGCTTTTTGTATACCGGACACGCGCGGCACCTGCGCAAACAGCCGGAAGCGTTCCGGCACGGTTGCGGTTCTATTTCTTGTGTTACTCCTGTTCGATCATGCTGTCGGGCAGCTCAATCAGTTCCTGAAGGAACACGAAGCGGAAGCCGGCGTCCTTCAGATACCGCGCTGTTGCGTACAGCTTTTCCGCGTAGTCCGGCTGATACGCTGCGTAGTCCTCGTAGAAGTACTGTTCATGGATTGCCAGCCCCATGTATTCGTCGTCACGGTGCGCGTCGAGTACCGCGCGGCAGCCGTCCCAGGAGCGCGAGTTGATGACCAGCGTATCACAGTTGCGCTTGAAGATCAGGCCGGTCTCCGCGTCCCGCCAGAATTTGCGGGTGTTGATCGATTTGCGGTAGAAGGCGGTATCCGCGTGGTTGTACGCCTTAAGCGTGATGACGCTGCCGCCCGTGGGTGTGGAGGCATAGAACCACGATGTCTCCTCCGTCCGGCCGTTCATCAGCCAGGCGGCATCCTCAGGCGACAGACTGTCCAGCGGCGCGTCGGGTGCCGCAGGCGTCCCGCAGCTCACCGAAATCTCCCGCACGCCGCAGTCACGCAGTGCCATGCAGCCCGCGCGGCTCATCGGCAGGTAGTGGATCGTCAGACAGTCGCTCACGGTCTTCTGTCCGGCGAAGCGCACAAGCTCAGCCGTCGTCTGCGTGTAGTCGCGCTTTACCTGCTCGTATGTCGCGTTGACGTACGGGTACGCGTGAAACTCCCTGCGTGCGTGGAATGCCAGCCGCAGCCAATCGGCGTTTGCCCGCCATTCGTCCTGCCAGACGTCCGGCATCTCGGTCAGGTCGAAGTGATCGTCGCCGTAGGACGGGTCGGTCTCGAAGAAGCAGTTGAGCTGCAGCCGGAGCCCGTAGGTTTCATGTGCGTGCCGGAGCATCGCCAGGTACGGCAGATCGAACAGCGACTTCGGACGTTTCCGCGCCAGATCGCGGAACAGCCAGATGTGGTCGTCGATGTAGAAGTAGCAATAGTGATCCATGATGTCCTCCGTTATGTCAGTTCAGGCTCATCCACGGCTCGGCGTTACCGCCGTGCTTCCACGGCTTCGCGACGGCGGCGAAGTCCACGCGCTCGGGGAATGTCAGAGCCGCCTGTTTGAGGCAGTGCGCGTCCTGCTCACCCAGCGCCCGTCCGAGCAGCAGGTTTTGACGGATGCGCGACGCAAGGGCCGCTTCAATAAACTCCGGCAGCGCGACAACTGGACGCACAACGGCATCCCGGGAGAAGCGGCAGGTGAGCTGCACCATCGCGTCATCCGGGTATCCCGCCAGCGCGCCTCGGTTCAGTACCAGCGCCGACTGCTCCGTCTCACGCAGTCCCAGCAGTGCGGCGATGATATCGGCGATGTAGCGCGGGAACTCCGCCGCGCATCGACGGGTGCCTTTGAGAATCTGCTCCCGGGTAAGCGTCGGGTCTAAGAGCTTCTCGAAGTCTGCGTAGGTCGGACGCTTCATCAGCTCACCCATCCGCATCTCGGGCAGTCCGCGGAAGCGGTGACCGCCGCCGACCGGCGCGTGGAGATACCCGGTCTGCCTTAAAATCTCGACATTGCGTAAAAATCCCTCGCGCCACTCGGGAAATTCCTCATGGAACGCCCCGGTGATCTCCGACGGGTCGTAATGTTCGAGCAGCCGCGTCCGAAGGTCATTGTACACGCTCAAGCCGCGCACCCGGACGTCATAGTACCACAACTCGTGGTTGATACCGGCATCATAGGGCATGACGTCAGCCTCCGGTTCTCCGAGGTATGCCGCGAGCACCTTGCGTGTGAACACGGATGCGTTGCACAGCCCCACGACGCGCGATAACCCAAAGCGCAGATGTACGGCAATAAGCGGGATATCCGGCGGGTTCGTCACGACAAGCAGCCAGGCGTCCGGGCAGCGTACGGTCATCCGTTCTCCGATGCCCATCAGGTACGCGCCGTGCTGCACCCCGTATGCGTGGTACGCCTCGAAGTCCCCGAGACCGTAGGACGCGCAGTAGAGCACGAGGTCGGCGCCTTCGAGAGCATCCTCCAGCGTCGGGGCAATGTCGAGCACCGCGCCGCAGTCGTTGAACCGTGCGGCGAGTGTACATGTGTTCTCCATCTTCTCCCGCGTCCGGCCGTACAGCGAGAAGCGGCAGGGGATATTCTCTTCGAGCAGCTCCAGGATCGTGGCGGTGGTGATCTTTCCGCCGCCGCCGATGAGCGCGATTTTTTTCATGTAGCGCACTCCTTTTGTGTAATACGTTGGAACAGGGGATCGCGGTATCCGCCCCTTCATTTTACCCCACCGCCCCTGTTTTGTCAATTCCCATTTTGTCTTTCATCGATCATGGACATCTGAACACACACCTCAGCGCTTTTATTCGCACACGGTGTTGACAAGGTTTTTTCATCATGGTATAATGAACCATATCAAATTCACGGAGGTTTACGCATATGGGTATTATAAAGGCTGCCATTGACGCGATCGGCGGATCCCTTGCCGACCAGTGGCTTGAGGTCGTCGAGCCGGATACCATGACGGATAAGACCGTCCTCACCCAGGGCATCCGCGTCCGTCAGGATTCAAGACGCAACAGCAATATCAAAGGTTCCGAAAACCTCATCAGCAACGGCTCCATCATCCACGTCTACCCCAACCAGTTCATGATGCTGCTCGACGGCGGCAAGGTCGTCGACTATACTGCCGAGGAAGGGTACTATAAGGTACAGAATTCCTCTGCACCGTCGCTGTTCAACGGCGAATTCAAGGATACCCTTATGGAAACCTTCCGCCGCGTCAAGTATGCCGGTCAGCCCTCCGGCTTGCAGAAGGTGTTTTATGTCAACCTGCAAGAAATCAAGGGCATCAAGTTCGGCACCCGTTCGCCCATCCAGTATTACGATAACTTCTACAACGCCGAGCTGTTCCTCCGCGCCCACGGCAACTACTCCATCAAGATCACCGACCCGATGAAGTTCTTCTTCGAGGCGTGTCCGCGCTCCGCCGTGCGTGTTGACATCGACCAGATCAACGAGCAGTACCTCTCCGAGTTTATGTCCGCGCTGCAGGCGTCCATCAACCAGCTCTCCGTCGACGGCATCCGTGTGTCCCAGGTCACGTCCAAGAGCATGGAGCTGTCCAGATACATGGCGAACATCCTCGACGAAGACTGGAAGTCGATGCGCGGGTTCGAGGTGCAGTCCGTCGGCATCGCCAGCGTCTCCTACGACCCCGAGAGCCAAAAGCTCATCAACATGCGCAACCAGGGTGCGATGCTCTCCGACGCGTCCGTACGTCAGGGCTACGTGCAGGGCGCGATGGCACGCGGGTTCGAAGCCGCCGGTTCCAACACCGCCGGCGCTGCGCAGGCCTTTATCGGGATGGGCATGGGTATGAACACCGCCGGCGGATTCATGGGCGCCGTCACCGATGCCAATCAGGCTCAGATCAACCAACAGCAGCAAGCTCAGGCGCAGCAGCAGGCACGTCAGCAGGCAGCTCCCGCCGCTGCGCAGGTCACAGGCAAGACAACATGGACATGCGCGTGCGGCGCGGAGAATACCGGCAAGTTCTGCTCCGAGTGCGGCAAGACGCGGCCCGTCGAATCTTCGACGTGGACGTGCGCGTGCGGTGCGGAGAATACCGGTAAGTTCTGCTCCGAATGCGGCGCGAGGAAGCCGCAGAAGATCAAATGCGATAAGTGCGGCCACGAGTTCCCCGAGGGCACGAAGGTGCCGAAGTTCTGCCCCGAGTGCGGCGATCCCATCACCGACGCCGATATGCAGTAACAGTGGGTTCGGGCATCCGTATGCATGACGGATGCCCGACGGGATGACATATTCGCAATCCGATGACAATAATGAGGTGATAACCTTGCCCACAATGACGTATAAATGCGTGAACTGCGGCGGAGGGCTGATCTTCGACCCGGACAAGCAGGCATTCGTCTGCGAATACTGCGGTTCCGCGTTTACCGAGGCCGAACTGACTGAAATCGCCACAGAACAGGCACAGACCGCCGAGCATGGGATGGACGGGGCCGCGCCGGAGGTCGACACCGGCACCCAGGTCGTCTACATGTGCCCGTCGTGCGGCGCGCAGATCGTTACCGACGAAACCACCGCCGCGACCTACTGCTACTACTGCCACAACCCCGTCGTTCTCTCCGGACGGCTCTCCGGCGAGTGGGCACCCGACTTCGTGCTGCCCTTCGCCATCGACCGCGATGAGGCCGTAAAACGGTTCCTCGACTGGGTCAAAAAGAAACGCTTCGTCCCCGGCGGGTTCTTCAGAAAGGATCAGATCGAGAAGCTGTCCGGCGTCTATTATCCCTACTGGATCGGCTCGTTTGACGTCCGCGCAAACCTCGTCGGTTCCGCGGACAAGGTCCGTAAGGTGCGTACCGGGGATACCGAGATCACCACCGTCGAGAACTTCAGCATTGAGCGCAGGGCCGACATCCACTTCGATAACTATATGCGCACCGCGTTCTCAAAGATGGAGCGCAAGCTCGCCGACGGTGTGCATCCCTACGTCCTCGGCGACCTGAGACCTTTCACGTCCGCCTACCTCACGGGGTTTATGGCGGAAAAGCGCGATATTGAGAACAACGACTTTGCCAAGGAGACCCGTGAACGCATCGAGCAGTACGCCGGGGACATGATCCGCCGTACCGCCAATGAGTACACGAACGTCTACGCGCGTCCAAAGTCCACGATCCACAAGCGGGACTGGAAGTACGCGCTGCTGCCGGTGTGGGTACTGACCTACAAGGGCGCGGACGGCGTGATGTACTACTTCACGATGAACGGTCAGACGGGGACGGTCTGCGGCAAGCTGCCGGTCGACCGGATGAAGCTGAACCTGACGGCGGGCGGCATCGCCGCGGCGGTCGCGGCGGTTCTGGGATTGGTGGTGTATTTCATATGACCAGACGCATCCTCGGTATCCTCGCGGCGCTGCTGCTCATGGCGGCGTTGCTGTCTCCCGTGTACGCGTGGCAGCCCGGTGACCCGCGTGTCATCGACCGCGCCAACCTCTTTACCGATACCCAGAAGGCAGATCTCCAGCAGCGTCTGGACAAACTCATCGGGAGAATCGGCATGGATATCGTCATCCTCACCGACACCGATACCGGCGGGAAGTCGTCGCTCCTCTATGCCGCCGACTTCTACGACGATAACGGCTATGGGCTGGGCAGCGACCATACCGGCGTTATCTACTTCATCGACATGGACAACCGCGTCCCGACGATCGTCACGACCGGCGGTGCGATTGCGTCAATCAACGACGATATGATCGACAAGATGCTCGACGACGTTTGGCAGGATCTCTCCGACGGTACCTATTCCGACTCCGTCATTGTCTTCCTCAACGATATCCAGGGTTACTTCGTCAAACAGATCACCGTTGTCGAGGCGGTCATCGTGCTGCTGATCGCGGGCCTTGTCATGTTCGTCATCATCCGCACCGTGCGCAGCAAATATGATCTGAAGGGCGAGACCTACACCTACGACTACGACCAGTACGGAAAGCTCACCGAGACCGTCCACACCGATACGTTCATCAACCGCACCGTCACCCGCCGCCACATCGAGAAGAGCAGCTCCTCCGGCGGACGTTCCTCCGGCAGTTCGACCTTTTCCGGCTCATCCGGCACCTCCCACGGCGGCGGCTCCGGCAGGAGCTTCTGACCCGTACGCTTGCAGGGATACAGATGTATCCCTGCAATGATTTTACACAGAAAAGAGGTTGCTTCCATATGCCCGGCTACCGTATGACCGATCCCGACCGCGTTGCGGCATCCTACGCGCTCGCGAAAGCGTCCTTTGCCGCGTACGGCATCGACACCGACGCCGCCATCGCCGCGTTCCATACCATCCCCATCTCGCTGCACAACTGGCAGGGCGACGACGTCCGCGGGTTTGAGGGTATCACCCTCGCCGGTGAGAACGTCGTGACCGGCTCCTATCCAGGCCGCGCACGCACAGCGTCCGAGCTGCGGCAGGATATCGAAACCGCCTTCTCGCTCTCCCCGTGTCTCCACCGCGTCAACCTCCACTCGATGTACGCCGAGCCTGTGGGGAAAAAAGAGCGCAATGAGTACACCGCCGAGGACTTCTCTGCCTGGATCTCCTGGGCCGTTGCGCATGACTGGGGCATGGACTTCAACGCCTCCTTCTTCACCCATCCGATGATGGACAACGGGATGTCGCTGGCATCGCGGAAAAAGGAGGTGCGCGACTACTGGGTACGCGCAGGAATCAACGCCCGGGAAATTTCAGAGGCGTTCTATCGTGCGACGGGGAAGGTGTGTTACAACAACATCTGGGTACCCGACGGCATGAAGGATACGCCGTATAACCGTGCGCTGTACCGCGGTTTCCTGACCGAGTCGCTCGACCGCATCCTTGAGCAGCCGCGAGAGGGTGTGCGCGACGTGCTCGAGGGGAAGCTGTTCGGCATCGGCGTCGAGAGTTTCACCGTCGGGTCGCATGAATTCTACCTCGCCTACGCCGCGTCGCATAAGGTCGGCGTCTGCATGGACACGGGACATTATCATCCCACCGAGCAGGCCTACGACAAGCTGTCGGCTGTGGTGCCGTTCCTGCCGTACGCGCTGCTGCACATCAGTCGCGGTATCCGCTGGGACTCCGACCACGTGCTCATCGGCGCGGACGAGCTGGAGATGCTGATGCGCGAGATGAAGCGCGGAGGCTACTTTGCGAAGGTCGGGATGGGTCTTGACTACTTTGACGCGTCGATCAACCGTGTGGCGGCGTGGGTCATCGGTCTGCGGGCGTTCGGACGGTCGCTGCTGGCGGCACTGCTCGAGCCGGGCGAGCTGCTCGAGGCGTACGAGGCTGCCGAAGACTACACCTCCCGCCTGGCGCTGACCGACGAGCTGCGCAACCTTCCCGTCAGCGCCGTGTGGGATATGCTCTGCCTGCGCGCCGGAGTACCGGTAGGCGCGGACTGGCTCGCCAACGTCAAGGCGTACGAGCGAGATGTTCAGGCGGCACGGGGCTAACCGCGACAAACGACACAGTAAGGGCATCTGCAACTTTTTGGACGGCAGATGCCCTTCTTCCGTCTTGCATTCGGCGGATATCTGTGGTATAATGGCGGCATAAACGGAAAACAGAGTAGGGGAGAATATACCCGCCGTCCCCATACATCCGCCCCGCAGGGCCGACATGTGTGCGCAGTACCGTAACTTTTCACTCATTTGTCAGGAGGTACTTCATATGCCCGCAATCAAAACACCGATTCCCTCCGGCGTCAATGCCGTGACGTCGTTCGACGAGCGGGAGGTCAACGCCGCCGTCGAGCTGCTGAGAAACCCGTCGCGGCTTTTCCGCCACCGCGGCGGCGAACCGACCAACGCCGACCTGTTCGAGAAGCGTGCCTGCGAGCTGACCGGCGCGAAGCACGCGCTGATGGTCAACTCCGGCACCTCCGCGCTCACCTGCGTGCTGGCGGGCTTGGATGTCGGCCCCGGCGACGACGTCATCGTCCCGGCCTATACCTACATCGCTACCGCGTCGTGCGTGATGAACGTCGGCGCTATCCCGATCCTCGCCGAGATAGACGACTCGCTCGGCATGGACCCCGCCGACTTCGAGCGCAAGATCACCCCCTATACCAAGGCCGTCATCGTCACGCATATGCAGGGCGTCCCGTCGCATATGGGCGCGCTGCGCGAGATTGCAAGAAAACACGGCATCAAGGTTGTCGAGGACTGCTGCCAGGCCATCGGCGCACGCTACAACGGCGTCTACTGCGGCGTCGAGAGCGACGCGTTCGCGTGGAGCCTCAACTACTTCAAAACCATCACCTGCGGTGAGGGCGGCGTTGCGTTTTTGTCCGATGAGCGCGGGTTTGCAAAGGCCGTCTGCCAGTCCGACCCGGCGAACCTGATGTGGAAGTCCGGCCTGATCGACGAGAATACGAAGCCGTTTTCCCGCGGAGGCTACCGCATTTCAGAGCTGTCCGCCGCCATTGCGCGGGTGCAGCTCGAGAAGCTCGAGGGCATCGTTGCGAAGACGCGTACGCTGAAGAAGCGGCTGCTTTCAGGTCTCAACGCGCCGAAGAACTACACGCTGCAGCGTGTAGGCGACCCGGAGGGCGACGCGGGCATCAGTTTTGCTGTGATCGGCAAGTCGCCGGAGCAGACGAAGGCGCTGACGGCGGCGCTTGCAGAGGAAGGACTGCGGGTCGGCTCGGCGTACAACGAGGGCTTCCCCGACCGCCACATCTACGCGTACTGGGATTCGCTGATGGAGTACGGCGCACCGACCGCCGCAGGATATCCGTGGAAGGACCCGGCGTACAAGGGCGAAGTCAAGTATTCCCGCGACATGTGCCCAAAGACACTCGATATCCTGAACCGCTGCCTGCGGGTGGGGATTCACTTCGGCATGAGTGAGACGAACATGGACGAGATCGCACAGGCCTTCAACGCGGCCGACGCAAGGGTATAAGGAGGAGCGCATGGTTTTCTATGACGCGAACCTGAGCTATGGCACGGAGTTCAACGTGTCGCGCACGCCGCCGCTGCCCTGCCGGACGATCGCGGAGCTGGACGACGCGCTCGAGCGTGCGGGCGTGACGGGCGGGCTGGTGCGGACACTCGCGGCGGATATGAGCGGCGTGGTGGTCGGCAACCGGATGCTCGCCGAAGACCTGAAGACCGTGCGCGCCGACCTCTACGGCATGTACACGCTGGTGCCGCGCTACACCAACGAGCTGCCGTCGCCGGAGGATCTGCCGGGTGTGCTCAAGGCGTGGAAGATGCCGGTACTGCGGATGAACCCGCGGACGCATCGATTCCTCCCGAAAGCCGGCGTACTGCGCGAGTACCTCGGGATGGCGGCGGACTTGAAGATCCCCGTGATGCTCGACACGACCTGCGGCATTACGCTCGATGAGTGCTACGATCTGCTGTGCGCGTACCCGACGCTGACGGCGATTCTCGCATACAGCAACATCTGGCCCGCCGACCGCTATTATCGTCCGTTTTTGAGCCAGTTCCCGAACCTGCGCATGGAGCTGTCGAGCATGATCACCGATCAGGGAATTGAGGATCTGGTCAGGGTCTACGGTGCACAGCGGCTGCTGTTCGGCTCCCGTTTCCCGTCCATGTACATCGGCGGGCAGCAGTTGATGCTGAGGTGTGCGGAGATATCCGACGCCGATAAGAAGTTGATCGCCGGAGAAAATCTGCGGAACATGATTGCGGCAGGCGTCTCAGCAGATGCGGAGGTACTGAAATGAAATACATCAACAAAAACAGTGCTCTTGCGCAGGAGTTCTGGGAGAAGGGGTATGTCGAGGACTGCCCGATCTACGACTTTCACGGCCATATGCACGAGATGTTCGGCGGCTATCTCCCGGCGGGTGAGCCGGAGCAGATGCTGCACACGATGAAGCGCGCGCATATTGAGAGCTTCATCTTCAGCTCGCACCTGGCGCTGTACTCGGCGGAGATCGGCGAGCGGGCGAATCAGGAGCCGGTGAAGAAGTACGGGCGGCCGTTGCGGGCGTACCTGGGCGTCAAGTCCTACGACATCGACTTCGAGCGTGACCGGAAAGCGCTCGAAGAGAATCCGGACGTCTACGCGGGGTGCAAGTTTCTGACGGACTATTACGGCGTCCGTCTGGAGGACCCGCGCCACACGCCGTACTGGGAGTACCTCAACGAGCATAAGCTGCTGGCGCTGTGCCATACCTGGGGCGGCAGTGCGTTCGACGGCCCGGAGAATGTCCGCAAGGTCGCGCATGCCTACCCGGACGTCACCATTATCTGCGGCCACTCGATGCACAGCCTGTGGGACGAGGCGATCGACGTCGCGCGCGAGTACCCGAACGTCTACCTTGAGCTGACCGCCGTCATGGACGACCGCGGCGTCCTCGAGAAGTTCGTCCGTGCGCTCGGCTCGGAGCGCATCGTTTTCGGCACCGACCTGCCGTGGTTCTCCACCTTCCACTACATCGGCTGCATCCTCGACGCCGACATCACCGACGATGACCGCCGCAACATCTTCTACCGCAACGGGCAGAAGCTGATGGCAAGGTTTCAGTGAGCAAAAGCATCCCCTTTCCCGAAAACGGAAGGGGATGCTGCCTTATTTCAATGATATGGAGGGGTTTTTATGCTGTGTATCGAACGGGAACATGACCGTATCTTAATGACCGATCCGGAGGTGTATGTCGACAACCGGGCACGCGGAAGAAGCGGTCATATGACGCACGCGATGACGGAGTTTGCGCCGGGGAAATTCATCAACTTCAACGCCAACTGCTCGGCAGTCCGCGCGTCCGGGCATTCGGTGTACGGCTGGGTGGAGTACCGCATCGCGGAGGACTACGGGAGAACCTGGTCGCAGGTGTATACGCTGCCATATTCAAAGAAAGCGTTTTTGGACGGGGTCTACACGATATCGGTGGAGAAGGCGGTGACCTGTCGGGACGGGAGCATCCTGGCGTTCTGTCTGAGGAATACGATGCTGGAGCCGGTCTGCTGCGAGCCGTGGCTGACGCCGATGGCGGTGAGGAGCCGTGACGGCGGTATGACCTGGGACGAGCCGTTCGAGGTATCGCCGTACCCGGGCCGAATCTACGACGCGGTGACCGTGGACGGCCGCATCTTCTTCCTCGAGCCTAAAAACGAGCACTTCATCGGTACGAAACCCGAGCACACCTACGCAGTCTTTACAAGCGACGATGACGGCCGCAGCTTCTGCGAGCTGGCGGAACTTCCGATCGACGGGATAGGACGGGGCTACGGCTCGCTGCTCTGGGACGGCCGTGTTCTCCATGCCTATGCCTACAACGTAAACCGCGAGCGGTATATGGATCACGCGGTGAGCGAGGACCTCGGGCGGACATGGAGGAATGCTGCGCCGTGCTACCTCAACCGCGGCATCCGCAATCCGCAGACTGCGCTCATCGACGGCGTGTATATCCTGCACGGCCGGGGAGAGGGCGGGCGCGGGTTTGTCTTCTACGCGTCCGACGACGGCGATACCTGGAGCGACGCGTTTCTCGGCGGAGAGAAGTGCGGCGGGTGCTACTACTCGAACAACCTTCTGCTCAATGAGAACGGGAAAAACGCGCTGTTAATCCAGTATTCCGAGCTGTGGGACGTCCCGGAACCGGGCGCGTGTGTGAACGCGATGCACAGATGGCTGACAATAGAGAAGAAGTAGGCGGCATACGTGGATTTTAAGAAAAAACGCTTGCGCAGGGAGGGAAACTGTGATATAATAAAGTGATTTTTCAAGCACGCGCGGGAGACCTTGACGCGCCTGACCGACCGGAGGAAGACATGTACAACCAGGACAACATCCGAAACTTTTCCATCATCGCGCACATCGACCACGGCAAATCGACGCTTGCCGACCGTCTGCTGGAGCAGTGCGGCGCGGTGTCGCAGCGTGAGATGGAGAGCCAGCTTCTTGACAATATGGACCTCGAGCGTGAGCGTGGCATCACGATCAAGGCGCATGCGGTGCGTCTGACCTATAAGGCCGACGACGGCGAAAGCTACGAGCTGAACCTGATCGACACGCCCGGACACGTTGACTTTAACTACGAGGTCTCGCGGTCGCTGGCGGCGTGCGAGGGCGCGGTTCTGGTCGTCGACGCGTCGCAGGGCATCGAGGCGCAGACCCTCGCCAACACCTACCTCGCGCTCGAGCACAACCTTGAAATTCTGCCGGTTATCAACAAGATCGACCTGCCGGCGGCTGACCCGGCGCGTGTCAAACACGAGATTGAGGACGTCATCGGCATCCCGGCGATGGACGCGCCGGAGATTTCCGCCAAGCAGGGGATCAACATCCGGGAGGTGCTCGAGCGGATCGTGCGTGATATCCCGTGTCCGAAAGGCGACCCGGACGCTCCGCTGCGCGCGCTGATTTTCGACGCGCAGTACGACTCCTACCGCGGCGTCATCGTGCTGCTGCGTGTGTTCGACGGTACGCTGCGCGCCGGAGACGTCGCACGGATGATGGCCAAGGGTACGGAGTATGAAGTCGTTGAAGTCGGCTCCTTACGCGCGCTCGGGTATGAGCCGTGCGACGTGCTGCGGGCGGGCGAGGTCGGCTACTTCACCGCGTCGATCAAGTCGCTTTCCGACACGGCCGTCGGCGATACCGTGACGCGCGCGGACAATCCGGCGGCCGAGGCGATGCCCGGTTACCGTCCGGTCAAGCCGATGGTATTCTCGGGTGTCTACACGGTGGACGGCTCAAAGTACCCCGACCTCCACGACGCTTTGGACAAGCTGAAGCTCAACGACGCGTCTTTGTCGTATGAGCCGGAGACGTCCGTTGCGTTGGGCTACGGCTTCCGCTGCGGCTTTTTAGGGCTTCTGCACATGGAGATCATCGTCGAGCGGCTCGAGCGCGAGTTCAACCTCGAGCTGATCACGACCGCGCCGTCCGTCGAGTACCACATCATGAAGACCGACGGCGAGCAGCTCGTCATCTCCAACCCGCTCAACTACCCGAACGTCTCGCAGATCTCCTACGCCGAGGAGCCGTTTGTGAAGGCGTCGGTATACACGCCGACGCAGTACGTGGGGAACATTATGGAGCTGTGCCAGGACCGACGCGGCATCTACAAGGGGATGGACTACATCGAGGCTGATCGCGTGGAGATGCATTATGAGCTGCCGCTGTCGGAGATCATCTACGACTTCTTCGACGCGCTCAAGGCAAGAACACGGGGATACGCTTCCCTGGACTATGAGCTGCTGGAATACCGGAAGTCAGAGCTTGTGAAGCTGGACATCCTGCTCAACGGGGAGCTGGTGGACGCGCTGAGCTTCATCGTCCACGAGGAGAAGGCGTATCCGAGAGCGCGGCGCATTGCGGAGAAGCTGAGTGAGAACATCCCGCGGCAGATGTTTGAGGTGCCGATCCAGGCGTGCATCGGCGGCAAGGTGATTGCGCGCGAGAACGTGAGGGCGATGCGCAAGGACGTGCTGGCGAAGTGCTACGGCGGCGATATCACGCGTAAGAAGAAGCTGCTGGAGAAGCAGAAGGAAGGCAAGAAGAAGATGCGCTCGCTCGGTACGGTCAACGTCCCGCAGGAGGCATTCATGGCGGTCCTGAAGCTCGATGAATGAATGAACAACGCGGACATCTGAGACGGTGTCCGCGTTGTATTATTTTGACTTTGCCGGCGCCCGCAGTATCCCGGACGTATCGAAGCCGGAGCATCCGTCGGTCTGGCAGTGCCGTACCGGAGAAGATGCCGCCCCGCAGACGCCGTCAGCACCGTGTCCGGCGCCGCGATACACAGGGAGGTGAAAAAACGCTTGACAAATAGCCGTCTGCATGGTATTATTGTATGTAAGAAAGGGATTGGCACGGACTGTAAACGATTACATATCCGTCCGTCCCGAACGGGAGCGCGAGAATACGCGATATCCGGGATTATAGGATAAGGAGAGATCGACATGGCATACTACAACATGACTGAGACCAAACGGCGCCTCGCGGCTGTACGCGAGCTGCTGCGCAAGCGCAACCTTGACGCAGCGCTCATCTACTTCGACGAGCTGAACGTCGCCAACGGCTGGTACCTCACCGGCTGGTGCGGGCAGTTCGAGAAAGGCTCCGTGCTCGTACCCATCGAGGGAGAGCCGATCCTGCTCGGCGGCCCCGAGAGCGAGCCATTCGCACAGATGAACTCGGCAATCACGAAGGTCAGGTGCTTTCCGGTGTTCATGGTACCCAACGAGGAGTACCCCAACGCGAATATCATCGACTTTGCCCAGCTCGATGCGGAGCTGAAAGCCGAGGGCACCGTGCTGCGGCGCATCGGCGTCGTCGGCGATGCTGCGATTCCGTACCGCGTGTACGTCGACTTCCAGGCAGGCTTCAAGGACGTCGAGATGGTCGACATCACCGACGAGTACGAGACGCTGCGCGCATATAAGTCGCCGTGGGAGATTGAGCAGGTGCGCGCGGCGACAGAGATGTGTGACCTTGCGTACGACCGCATGGTCGAGGCAATCCGTGCCGGTGCGCCGGAGTATGCCGTCGCCGCTGCGGGCGAGGAGCTGTGCCGCAGAAACGGCGCTACGAGCTTTGCCTATTCCACGATCGTCGGCTCCGGCGAGCGTGCCAAGGCCGTTGTCCCTACGGCCACCGACCGCATCATGAAGGCCGGTGAGCTGGTCATGATCGGCATCGCCCCGCGTGTCAACGGCTACGCCGGAACCGTCGGCGATATCCTGCCCGTCGACGGGAAATATACGCAGGAGCAGAAAGACCTCATCAACCATCTGCGCGAGGTGCTGCGGCTGACCCACGCGCTCCTGAAGCCCGGCATGACCGGGCGCGAGCTGGATGTTCCGGGACGTCAGTATTACGAGAAGCATGGGCTGATGAAGTACCTTGTCTGCCCGTTCGTCCACTCGATCGGTTTGATGGAGGCCGAGTCGCCCTTCTTTGGTCCCAACGGTGATTTTCCCCTCGCCCCCGGGATGACCGTCATGGTCGACGTCAGCTTCTTCGGTCACCCCAAACTCTACGGCGGACGCATTGAGACCGGCTTTGAAATCACCGAGACTGGCAGCAAGCCGCTGTCTCCCAAGATGTTTGAATACTTTATGAAGGACCTGACATGACCAAAACCGAGCCGAGCGCGTGATCTGCACCCGGATAGGCATGAGCCGGGGCGGTCGGTGCGCGGTGAAATAACACTCAACAGTGGATATGCCCCCTGTCTTTTGACAGGGGGCATATCCAATTCGGAAGCGGGTCACAGCAGTGAGCACATATATTCGTAACTGAGACGCGCGCTCTCGGCGTTGGAGACGGGCGCGCGGTCGAGCTCCGCGCAAAGCGGGCCGTCATAACCTGCGGCGTCGAGGATGCGGAAGATTTCGGGGAAGTCCACGACGCCCAGTCCCAGACCGTGGAAGCCTTCCATGATCGGGATGCCGGAGTTGACCCAGCCGCCGTAGGAGACACTGTCGCCGAGCTTGTAGTCCTTGAGGTGCGTGAACCCGACGCGCGAGGCATATTTGCGGACGATGGCGGTGGGGTCGCCGTCGGCGGCGGCGATGTGCGCGGTATCGGGCGCGAAGCCAAGCTCCGACGGCTCGACGCGCTCCATCAGCCAGTCGATCTCGTCGGGGTACATGAAGTACGTCCCGACATGCGGGTGCATGTTGACCGCCAGCCCGAAGGACTTCGCGTAATTCAGAAACGTGCGTACCTGGGCGAGCTGGTAGCTGCACGCTTCGTCGTCCATCGTGTCCGGACGTCCGCGGACACCCTGCAGCGTGACACGCGGAGTGCCGAGCGCCGCGACAAACTTCAGCTCCCGCTCCAGGACATCGAACAGTTCGCTCTCCTGTCCCGGGGCCGGTAGATGGAAGTAGAAGCTGTCCGCCGTGACGCCGTAGCGTGCGAGCATCTCGGCGTACCGGGGCGCGTCGTAGTGATAGTCCGAGATGGTTTGCCGCGTTGTCTCGCAGCGCCGGTAGCCGATAGCGGTGATTTCCGCCAGTGCCGCCTCCTTGTCCTGCCAGGGCCAGATCGCGTAGGATAACTGGGATTTGTTCATGTGGTTACCTCCTTTTTGAATTGGATACCGCTCGATCATCAGAATATCATAACGGATGCCCGGTGTCAAGAATGCCGTCCATTTCGGCAGCTTTTTGGGTACTTGCCGCGACGTTTTCGCCGTCTTCGCCTTCACATGACCCACATTGAGGATAAAAAAGACGTTGATTCATGGATTCCCGTCTTTTCAAACCCGCGCGTATGTGCTATACTGAAAGTAGATCAAAAGAGAGGAGTGATCGCATGGATTTCACAAAGCCCTTTCCGAAAAGGCCCGTTATCCGCAAGCTGGGCACGATCGCCTGCGACATCGTCGAGACCACACCGCTGGTGTTCGGAGGTACGCTTTACCGCTTTGAGTACATCCGCACGAAAGAACAGAATCCCGCAAACGACACCGGAGCATCCTACTTCCGGCTGGTCGAATATGACACCGGCCGGATCGTGACGGAGCTTGCGCGCGGCTGTCACCTCGGCTGTGCTTATACGGACGGCGAGACCCTCTATGCCGTCGGAGTGTGGGAACGCTGGGGCGGCGATACGCTCGGCATCTTCCGGACGTCCGACCTGTGCTCATGGGAGGAGACCTCCGTACGCTTCCCCGGGTACGGCATCTACAACACCGGCGTGTGCAAAATGGACGGCGGCTATACGCTGCTGATGGAGATCGACGCGCCGAAGGATGAGTGCGGCGTACCGTTCACCTTCCGGTTCGCGCGTTCGGACGATATGACGCACTGGACGATGACTCCGCCTGCGTGCGTCTTCCAGAAAGAGCGCTACGCCGGAGGTCCCGCAATCTACACGTTCCCCGGCGACCCGTATTACTACGTGCTCTATCTCGAAGCGCTGCCGGGCGGATTTTACACCACCTGTGCCGCCCGCAGCCGCGACCTGACCGCTTGGGACTACAGCCCGGTCAATCCGCTGCTGATGTACGGAGATGAGGATAAGGTGATCGCGAACCCGGCGCTGTCCGAGGCTGCCCGCGCGCGCATCGCCTTCGCCCACGATGTCAACAACAGCGACGTCGAGCTGTGCGGCTGGAACGGCGGCACGGTGCTCATGTACAGTTGGGGCAATCAGCACGGCAATGAGTTCCTCGCCGAGGCCCGCTGTGAGCTGCCGCCCCGGGAGCTGCTGCGGGGACTGTTCTACGCCGATTGATCTCCACGCGTGATCATCTGCAGTACCTCTCCTGTGTGTTTATTCTATCATACCATAAAATACCGCACGTTTCAAGAGTTTTTGCGATCGTATTGTTTCTGTTCATCCGTGTGTTTTATACGATCCGACATCCGGTTTATCCGTAAGGAAATATTCATCACCGTTCCCTTTACTCCGTGCGTAAATTATGGTATAATACAGGTCAACGATACCCGTGAAAGGAAGGCAGCATATGAAAAAACTCACTGCCGCGCAGATCGGCTGCGGTAAATTCTCTCAGGGGCAGGATTTTCCCAACATGACCGCGCATCCGGGCATACACCTCAAGTGGGCGTGTGATATCCGCCGCGACGCCGCACAGGCGTCCGCCGAGCGCTTCGGGGTTCCGTGCGTGACCGACGACTATATGGACGTTCTCCGCGACCCGGAGGTCGACTTCATCAAGATTGCCACCACCCATGAGGTCCACGTCCCGATCATCGAAGCAGCCGCAAAAGCCGGGAAGCACATCTTCTGCGAGAAGCCGCTTGCGATGACCTATGAGGACTGTTACAGGATCATCCGCGCGGTACGCAGAGGCAAGAGTCCCTCAACGCGGGGGAACTCCGGCGTCAAGCTGTGCGTCGACCTGAACCGCCGCATGGCCCCGGCGATGCAGGCGCTGAGGTCGGCGTGGCAGGAGCAGCTTGCGAACCCGCGTCACAACCCATGGCGCTATGTCGAGACGTCCCGCGCACCGCTGCCGGAGGAAGAACACTCGCATCTGCTCATCCGCATCCAGGACGAGAGCGCGTCCTACGGACTGGGGCATCTCGACCCTCTCAGCGGCGGCGGTGAGATCATCGGCGAGAGCGTCCACTGGCTCGACCTTGCGTGCTGGTTCTTCGCACCGCAGCGTCCCGTCGAGATCACCGCGTGGGGTTCGTCGCGGCTGTCCCACGGCATCTTCCTGCGCTTCGACGGCGGCGACGACATGACGCTCACCTTCTCCTGCTCCGGGACGTTTGACTACCCCAAGGAGCTGTTTGAGGTTACGGCGGGCGCGGCACTGCTGCGCAGCCGCTTCTTCGTCGAGAACAACTACTACGGCATCCCCGGCGCCGTTTCGCAGACCTTCCCGATGCAGGCGTATACTGGCAGCATCCGCGAGGAGGGCTTCGACGCGTACATGAAGAAGTACCATGAGCGCGTATCTCTGTCGCAGGCGAATCTCAAGACACGGGAGAACACCGAGCCATTCCTGGTAGACAAGGGTCACCGTGCGATGCTCGACGCGTTCGTGCGCAGCATCCGTGAGGACACGCCGTCGCCGTGCGATGAGCTGGCAGGCTTTACGTCCGTCTACCTTGCCCGCCGTGCCATCGAGAGCATCGAGCTGCGCCAGACGCTCCCCATCCCTGTCGAGAAGATCACGCCGTGCATTCAGTGAGGGACGGGAGACGGACGCGGCAACGTGCGATTGTTCGGATTTTCCGTCGATAAGGTGAAAGAACGACCGCTTTTCGGAGATGTTCCGTACAATTTTACCGTTGTTATAAACACTTTTCCGGTATATAATAGAACCACCGATTTTTTCGGAGTATCACATAAGGAGCGGACATCCCATGCCATATCAGAAAGTTCTCACCATTCAGGATATCTCCTGTGTCGGCCAGTGCTCGCTGACCGTCGCGCTGCCGATCATCTCGGCGTGCGGGATGGAGACGTGCGTACTGCCGTCCGCGGTCCTGTCGACCCATACCGGCGGATTCACCGGCTATACCTTCCGCGACCTCACCGACGACATTCCCGCTATCCGCGACCACTGGAAGAAGGAGGGCATCCGCTTCGATGCCGTCTACACCGGGTATCTCGGCAGCAGCCGCCAGATTGACTATGTGCTCAGCATCTTCGACAGCGTTATGAATCCCGGCGCGCTGAAGATCGTCGACCCGGCGATGGCGGACAACGGCAAGCTCTACCCCGGTTTCGACGACGCCTACGTCCGCGCGATGGCGGCTCTCTGCGCCCGCGCTGATATCCTGCTGCCGAACATCACCGAGGCCTGCATGCTCACCGGCCACCCCTATCAGACCTGCTACGACGAAGCGTACATCCGCACGCTGCTTGAAAAGCTGACCGCGCTCGGAGCACATACGGTCGTGCTGACCGGCGTCGGCTACACGGACGACACCACCGGCGTCGCGGTCTATGAAAACGGGAAATACTCCTACTACAAGCACACGCGCCTGCCGGTCAGTTCCCACGGAACCGGCGACGTCTACGCTTCGGCGTTCGTCGGCGCGCTGATGAACAGCCGCACGACGTTCGACAGCGCCCGCATCGCCGCCGACTTCACCGTCCGCTGCATCGAACGCACCGCCGGCGATGAGCATCATTGCTACGGCGTCAAGTTCGAGCTGGTAATCCCCGAGCTGATCCGCACGCTCGGACTGTAAAACAAGCCTATCTGCGTGAAGAACTGACAAACCCCTTCCCATATTCACATGGGAAGGGGTTTGTATTTCAAAGGATGCCCTCGGCTCTCGCACGTTCGGCGATGTCGACGAAGTCGAGGTAGGTGAGCGGGCGGTTGGACTGCGATCGTAAGAGCGCCGACGGGTGGAGCACGGCCGTCATCAGGACGCCCCTGCGCTCAAACCATTGACCGTGCTGGCGCATGATCTTAAATCCCGGGTCGATGAGCTTCGTTGCGGCGATGCGTCCGACGCAGACGATGATACGCGGCTGCAGGAGTGCGGTCTGTTCGCGGAGAAAGGGCAGACAGGCATCCTGCTCCTCGGGCAGCGGGTCGCGGTTATTCGGCGGCCGGCACTTGAGGATATTCGCGATATAAACCTTTTCTCTCGACAGTCCGACCGATAAGAGCAGGTCGTCGAGCAGATGTCCCGCCGCGCCGACGAACGGCACACCGGACAGATCCTCCTGTTCACCGGGTGCTTCTCCGATGAACAGGATTTTTGAGGCACGATCACCCCGGCCGAACACGACATTGGTACGCGTGCGGCACAATGAACAGGCAGTGCAGTTCTGACAGTCCGCCAGCAGTGTATCCCAGTCGCGCATTATCCGCGGCGGCGTTCGCCGAGGTCGAATATCTTCTTGATGTCGGAGTAGATATCGTCGTCGTTATCGGCGTCCTGGACGGGCGGCGTTTCGGGAACAGGATCGGGTGCGGGCTGCCCGGGTACGGCAAAGATGCTGGGAGAGGGGGACTTTACGGCCGGAGCCTCGGCGGGCTTCTCAGCTGCGGGCTGCGCGGCTGCGGGGACATTCTCGGGCAGACCGGGCTTATCATCGAACTGCGTGGCGATGACGGTGACGCGTATGGCGTCCTCCATCGTGTCGTCGATGGACGCGCCGAAGATGATATGGGCGGTCTCATGGGCAGCCTGCTTGACCATCATGGCGGCGTTCTCGACTTCCTCGAGCGTAATCTCCGGACAGCCGGTGATGTTGATGATGACACCGCGTGCACCGGTGATGGAGGTCTCGAGCAGCGGGCTCTGGATGGCCTGCCTGGCGGCAGCCTCGGCCTTATCGCGGCCTTTCCCGTAGCCGACGCCCATATGCGCGTAGCCGGCGCCCTTCATGATGCTGGTGACGTCGGCGAAGTCCAGGTTGATGATCCCGTCCATCGTGATGAGGTCGGAGATGCTCTGGATGGCCTGCAGCAGGACGTTGTCGGCGATCTCGAAGGCGTTCTTAAAGGTGATGCGCTGCTCGGAGACGAGCTTCAGACGGTCATTGGGGATGACGACGAGCGCGTCGACCTTCGAGCGCATCTCCTGGATGCCCTTCTCGGCCTGATTGTAACGCTTGGCGCCCTCGAAGTCGAACGGACGCGTGACGACACCGATGGTAAGGATATCGCGCTCACGGGCGACCTCGGCGACAATAGGCGCCGCACCGGTACCGGTACCGCCGCCCATACCGGCAGTGATGAAGACCATATCGGCGGACTCAAGAACTTTGGTCAGCTCACTGCGGGTTTCCTCGGCGGCCTTCTTGCCGATATCGGGGTTCGACCCGGCACCGAAACCGCGTGTCAGCTTCTCGCCGATCTGCAGCTTGTGCGGGGATGCGGAGTTGATCAACTGTTTTTTGTCCGTGTTGATCGTGATAAAGTCGACGCCCTTCAGACCGCTGGCAAGCATACGCTCGACTGCGTTGCAGCCACCTCCGCCGACGCCAACAACTTTAATGTTGACGACGGTATCGGTCGTACTCTCAAACTCAAAACCCGGCATAGTTCAACCTCCAAATTGTGTACGCGCCGCTATTGTGAAGCGCTAAACGCGCGAATTATGTTCTCTATAATTCTAAACTGTTTTATCCATTCTGTCAACACATTTCTTTGAAAAACTTTAAAAAATTTTCATCCTGTCTTTTAGGCATTTAGCGGTACTTTATTCAGCCGTCCTGGATGAACCGCGCTTTACCGACATCTGACAGGTCGATCAGTCCCCTTTTCGTGCTGTCCAACCGTTTCACGACTTCCTCCAGCATCTCCAGCTTCCTCTCCAGGCTCTCTGCACTTCCCAGCGAGATGGTCAGCCGATCCTTATACGGGAAGCGGATGTCGTAGAGACGGACCGCGTCGATCTCACCGATGCCCTCCAGCAGCGGACTTTGCGAGAACGTCGCGATGAGCGTACGCAGTGTGGAGAGCCGCAGATCATCCTCGAGCACGATGGGTTTTCCGGGCGTGTACTCCAAAACTTTCATTCCGGTGACGACCACGCCGCGTGCAATCGCCGGCGAGTACGGGCCGTACTCCAGCAACTTGCAGTCTTTGTCGACGATATACGCGACGTTCCCGGTCACTACGGTAGCGGCGGGTACGCACTCGGTCAGCTCGATGATGAGCGTCCCGGGGAGCTTGCGGTGGATGCGGACGGTGTCGGCGTAGGGGAGCTTGTCGAAGATGCCGCGGGCAATGTCCGCGCGGTTGACGAACAGCAGCTTGTCGCCATATTTGACGCCGCTGGCATCGGCAACCTGCATGGCGTGGCAGACCTCGTTGCCGCGCACCTCGATTGTGCGCACGCGAAAATACTGCGTCGAGACGAACGCCAGGATGCCGAAGAACGCGACGGCGAGCAGCAGCTTATAGACAAACTCGAAGGAGTCGGGGGACATGCCGCGCCGCTTCTTCTTCACGGATACGGCGGAGGCTTTCGGACCGCGGACGGCAGAGGGGGTGTATGTGCGGGACTTCCTGCGGCTGGAGCCGCGGCGTGCGGAGGCGCTGGTATCGCGCCGCACGGCGTCGCGGGTTTGATCTTTCCGTCTGATAGGTTCTGCACCCCCTAAAGATGGGTTTCATTCATGCGGGTCATTTGGAATACATGCCATACCATGTGTATCCGCCGGTGTTACGAGGGACGCGTCACACCCCGGCGGCATCCCTGACGCAGCGGTAGATGCGGTCGAGGGCGTCGGGCTGGGCGACGGAGCGGATGGCATCGGACATCTTCTGCAGCCGTACGGGGTCTGAGAGGATCGCGCGTGCTCTTTCGTAGAGCAGCGCTCCGGTGACGTCGCGGTCTAAAATCACCTCTACGCCGCCTTTTGCCTCGAGTGCACGGGCATTTTTCTCCTGATGGTTCTCTGCGACATTGGGCGAGGGGACAATGATGGCGGGTTTGCCCATGACGGCAAGCTCGGCGGCGGTCGCGGCGCCTCCGCGGCAGAGGACCAGGTCGGCAGCCGCCATGACCGTCGGCATGTCGTAGATGTAATCGCGCACGTCGATGTTGGGATGCTTTGCGAGATCGACTCCGGCAGCTTTGATTTCGTCGCGTACCCAGGTGTAGCCCCAGCTTCCGATGGCATGCAGGACGTACCAGTCGTCGTGTTCGGTGACGCGGCGGAGAAAATCGGGCATACAGTGGTTGAGGTGCTCGGCGCCGAGACTGCCCCAGACCGATACGACGAGCGGGCGGTCATCAAGCTTCATCTCACGGCGTGCCCGGTCGCGGTCCGCGTTGAGGAATTCGGGTCGAACGGGGCTGCCGGTGAGGATGACGTTCTTTCCCGGGAAATAGGCGCGGGAATCCTCGAAACAGATCATCACGGCATCGGCATGACGCGCAAGCTGCCTGGTCGTGACGCCGGGGAAGGCGTTGACCTCGAGCAGCAGCGTCGGGACGCCGCACTTCTGAGCGGCACGGACGACCGGGAAGCTTGCATAGCCGCCGCAGCCCACCACGACGTCGGGTCTGAATGTCCGGACGGTCTGCTCGGCTTCTTTGCGGGAACGTTCGGCCTCGGCAAGCACCTTCACGTTGTAAACGATATTCGCCGGCGTGAGTTTTCTGCGCAGTCCGTGGACGGCGAAGGTCTTCAGCTCAAATCCTTCACGCGGGACGAGCTTTTCTTCCAGCCCGCCTTTTCCGCCGCAGAACAGTATCTCCGCCGTCGGATCTTCCGCGCGTACCTTCTTCGCAATCGCCAGCGCCGGGTTGATGTGTCCGCCGGTCCCGCCGCCGCTCAGTATGATTCTCAACAGATAACCCTCCTTGCTTTGCGTTCTGAACCCGAAGATTTGAAACGCGCACCACATGCCGAATGTATCCCCTGCCGGAGATAGGAAACCGGCGGAAGAAGTACTCAGCTGCGGATGGTCATCTGTCGGGATACAGATAAAACAATACCCATCTGAGCGTAGAGCATCAACGCCGAGGTGCCGCCGGAGGAGAAGAAGGGGAGGGACGCACCGGTGACCGGGAGAAGATTCGTGACGACGCCGATGTTGAAGAAGACCTGGATGGAGATTTGGGTCATGAAGCCGACGACCAGGAGCGTGCCGAAGGTATCGCGTGAACGCAGGGCGATGTAAAATCCGCGGATGACGAACGCCGCGAACAGGATGATGATCAATGACGCGCCGATGAACCCCAGTTCCTCGCAGGTGATGGAGAAGATGAAATCGTTGTACGGCTCGGGGAGGTACATCTGCTTCTGACGGCTCTGTCCGAGACCTAACCCCCATAGCCCGCCGGAACAGACTGCGTAGAGCGACTGCAGCATCTGGAACCCTTCACCCAACGGATCGGTGAACGGGTCGATCCAAGTCACGATCCGGTCGTACTGGTACTTGATCGGTCCCAAAACCAGCCACGCAAGTCCCGCGGCGCCGATACACACGATACCCGTGAGGTGTAAGACATTCGCGCCGCCGACAAAGAGGATGACGAAGCCCGTGACCAGTATGATGATTGTCGCGGAAAGGTGCGGCTGCCCGAGCAGAAAGAACGACATCACGCCCAGGATGAGGAAGAACGGAATCAGAGACTTCGGCTGCTTGATGCGGTCGCGCATACGGATACACAGAGAGGAGAAGGTCAACACCAGCGCAGCCTTGGCGAGCTCGGAGGGTTGGAACGTCGGGAGTGTGCCGATTTTGATCCAGCGCTTCGCCTCGGTATTCAGGCTCGTGCCGATGAGGGTGACCAGTGCCAGCAGCACGCATGCCGCGATCATAGCCGGAATGGCAAGCCGGTGCAGTTTCTGGTACGGAATGCGCGAGATCACCAGCGCGACGCCGATACCGATCACGGCGTAGAGGGCCTGACTGGAGATGTAGTGGTAGGGGTTATTAAACTTGTAGTAGGCGGCTGTGTAGCTCGCCGAGAATAATGAGATCAGCCCGACCACCGTGATTGCAAGTAAGAGCAGGAAGAACGGCACGTCGATCGGCCCGATCTTCAGACGCTCATCACTCTGGAACAAGCCGATGCTGATGCTCCACAAGCCGCCGCGCTTCTTCTTTTTCTTCCGGGAAGGAGCGGTCGCATCGGGCGCATCGGATTCACCGGGCAGCGGGACATCGACGACAGAGTTTCCGGCAGCGAGCTGCTTGTCATAGGAGGAGATGTAGAGCGAATCGTCGGTTCTATCCGACGAAGGATGGGAATGATCGGACATAACCGCTCCTTTCGCGTTTACAGCATCCATACGCCCCAGGCAGACAGGGCGCAGAATACGATGGTGATCAGATACGCGGCAACCACAATCTGCTTCTCACTGTAGCCGCACAGCTCAAAGTGATGGTGGATCGGCGCCATCTTAAAGATGCGCTTGCCATGGGTCAGCTTGAAATAGCCGATCTGCAGGATGTCGGACAGTGTCTCGATGACGTAGACGATGCCGACGGGGATGAGGATGATCGGCAGGTCGATCGCGAACCCAAGTCCGCAGACCATCGCGCCGAGGAACAGCGCGCCCGTGTCACCCATCCAGACCTTTGCGGGGCTGAAGTTGAAGATAAGGAACGCGCCCAGACTGCCGCATAACGCCGCCGAGAGCGCCGCCGTACCCATCAGGGAGGAGACCTGCGTACGGAGGAACAGGAGCAGTGCCGCGTACGCGAAGAACGCCGCGACGAAGAATGTCACGCCGCCCGCCAGCCCGTCCAGCCCGTCGGTCAGGTTCACCGCGTTCACGCAGCCGACGATTACGAACGCCATGAACGGGATGTATGCCGCCCACGGCAGCTCCCATGTCACGTTAAGGAACGGGAAGACGATATGCGGCGAAATCAGCCCGAAATGCCGCATCACCAGGATGAACACGACCGCCGCCGCGATCTGCAGCAGCAGCTTTTGGATGACCGTCAGCCCGAGGTTGCGCTTCTTTTTGACCTTCTTGAAGTCGTCGAGGAAGCCGATCAGCCCGCAGCACAGCGCCAGTCCCAGCACCGCGAGCACCGACGTCCAGTGCGAGAGATCCGCGAAGACATATCCGGGGTTCAGGCGGCTGTTCACCCACGGCAGTGAAAGCAGGATGATGACCGTGGAGAGAATCGTCCCGAGGATGAACATAAAACCGCCCATAATCGGGATATTTCCCTTCTGCAGATGCCATTTCGGGCCGATGTCCAGCACCGTTCCGCCGCACTTGAGCTTCCGCAGCTTTACAATGATCGAAGGACCGACCGCGGCGGTGATTCCATAGGCAAGCAAGAACGCGGCTGCGACGACAGCGATAAAAAACAGAACCATAGTACAAAAGTCCTTTATGTCAGGATTCGAGCAGAGCGTAAAACGCTTCCATTGCGCGTTCCATGTGCGTGAAGTGGTGACTGCCCTTGAAAAGCACCGCACTGCCCGGCGTACACAGTTCGTACAGCCGTCTGACAAGCGCGTCATGGGAGGTAAAGAGGACACGGCGGTCACACGGCATCCCGGCATTTTCTGCACCTTCGAGGTATCCTTCCGCGCCGTCGCCGTAGACAAACAGGTAATCGCAGCACTTCGCCGCATATTCGCCGCACGCCCGATGAAGTTCCAAAGACGCGTCGCCCAGCTCGCGCATACACCCCAGAGCCGCGAAGCGTTTCCCCACGGGAGCCAGGGCCGAAAGCACCCCCAAAGATGCCTGCACCGCCTCCGGGGACGCGTTGTACCAGTCTTCCATCACCGTCACGCCGCACTTCTCGACGATGCGCTGACGTCCCGGGACGCTTTCGAAGGCGTTCAGGCCTTCGGCGATGGCGTCCGGCGCAAGGCCCATCGTGTACGCAGCCGCGACTGCCGCCAGCGCGTCGGAGCAGTAGTGAGAACCCACCGCGTGCAGTGTCATCGACTTTGTGAAGGGCTTTGTGAACTGCAGCACGCTCACGCCGTCCGTACTCTCGCACGCCGCGAGGAAGTCCGCGGCCGGGTTATGCTGTGCGTAAAAGAGCGTCTTCCGGGGGAGTGCGCCTTTTAAGTCCCACAACAGCGGGTCGTCGCCGTTGAAGATCAGTATCCCGTCCTCCGGCATTCCGCTGAGGATCTCGAGCTTTGCGTCGCGTATTTTCTCCCGTGTCCCGAAGAACTCGATGTGAGCGGTGCCGATGCCGTTGATGACCGCGATGACCGGGCGTCCCATCTCCGAGAGCCTTGCAAGCTCGCCGGGGAGCGACATGCCCATCTCGAGCACCGCGCAGCCGTAGGACGCGTCGAGGTTGAAGAGCGTGAAGGTCATGCCGATCTGCCCGTTGTCCGCGTCAGCCGTGCGCAGCGGACGCATCGACCCGAGCGCCGCACAGGTCATCGCGACGGTCGTGGTTTTCCCGGCGCTGCCCGTCACACCGATGACCGGTAACGAAAACCGCCGCCGGTATGCCGCCGCAAGCGTCTGAGCAGCCTTTAGGGTGTCCGGAACACGCAGCAGCGGGATATCCGCCGTGACGTCCTCGCGGGAGCACAGCGCGGCTGCTGCTCCGCGCGCGGCGGCGTCGGCGATGAAGTCATGCCCGTCGGCATGCATACCCTTGAGCGGTACGAACACCGCGCCCGGGATGACCACGCGGGTGTTGTTCGTCACTTGCGTCACCGGAATATCCGGCAGCGTCCGGTCAGATACCGCGCCGCAGAGTTCCGCAAGCTCCCGCAGACCGATCGGTTCCATCACACAGAGCCCTCCTGTATCGCGGCCATATAGGACAAAACTTCCTCACGGTCGTCGAAATGGTGCCGCACACCGCGCACCTCCTGATAAGGCTCATGACCCTTGCCCATGATCAGTACGGTGTCGCGGGGACGTGCCAGATCGAGCGCGTGCCGGATAGCCTCGCGGCGGTCAATGACAACCTCGTACGGGCAGTCGGTGTGCGCGACGCCGGGCAGCATCTCCTGGATGATGTCCGCCGGTTCCTCGAAGCGCGGGTTGTCGGTTGTCAGGATGATGTAGTCCGAACCGCGCGCCGCAGCGTCCGCCATTTTCGGACGCTTGGTGCGGTCACGGTCCCCGCCGCAGCCGAGCACCGAGATCACGCGGCCTGCTGTGAATCCTGCGACGGTCTCGACGATCTTCGCGACGCTGTCGGGCGAGTGGGCATAGTCGACGATTACGCGGAACTCCGCATGAACCGGTACGACCTCCGCACGGCCCGGGACATGCGGCACCTCCGCGAGTATCCGTACCGCGTCATCGAATCCCGCGCCCAGCTCCAGCGCCGCACTCAGCGCCGCGAGCGCGTTGTGTACCGAGAAAAGCCCAGGCACCGGGAACTTCACATGTGCCGAGCGACCGTTCGCGTACACGTTGAAGTCGACACCGTCGGCCCCACGCTGTTCCACGTCCTTTGCACAGGCATCAGCTTCGTCGTGCTGCATCGAGAACGTCTTTATCGGGCACGCGGCAGCTTCCAGCACGCGCGCAGAGGCCGGGTCGTCGATGTTGACCACCCCGACGTCGGACATCCGGAACAACCGGAGCTTCGCCTGCAGGTAGTTCTCCATCGTGCCGTGGAAGTCGAGGTGATCCTGCGAGAGGTTCGTAAACACGCCGACACGGAATCGGATGCCGTCGACGCGGCCGAGCGCGAGGGCATGGGAGCTGACCTCCATGACGACATGCGTGCAGCCGGCGTCGCGCATCTGACGCAGCAGCGCGTGTAACTCCGTCACGGTCGGCGTCGAATTGTGACTCTCTCCCAGGTCGATGTCTCCCGCCATGTTGCGGATCGTGCCGATCAGGCCGACGCGTGCGCCGAGGGTCTGTTCGAGGAGATACTTGATGAAAAACGTCGTGGACGTTTTGCCCTTCGTCCCGGTGACGCCGATAAAGGTCATCTCACGCGCGGGATTTCCGTAGAAGTTCCCGGCCATGAACGCAAGCGTTATCTCCGGTTCGTCCGTCACGACGGTCGGCACGCCGTCGACCGCATGCTTTGCGATGATCAGCGCTGCGCCGTTCTCCAGCGCCGCACCGATGTAGTCATGCCCGTCCGCGCGCAGGCCCTTCACACAAGCGAACGCCATCCCCGGCCTGCATACCCGCGAGTCGAAGCACAAATCCGTGATCTCCATATCAAGCGGCGCGGTCGTCGTCACGTACGGCACGCCGGACAGCAGCGCTTTCAGTTTCATAAAGCCTCCGAATGTGTCGCCATAGGTAACGCCCGTGTCACTCCGGTGCAGGGATCGGTGTACGGACGATGGATACGGATGCGCGGGGCAGACCCTGCGGGAATGGATGAGCCAGACAGGGACAGAAAACCAAAGGTGATACAGAAGGTCATTCGATGATCGTCGAATCAAGGAAGTCCAATGTAATGACCGTCCCGGGTTTGACGACTTCACCGGCTTCGGGAGTCTGCTTGACGCAGAGCTTCTTCGAGGAGTAGTCGACGAGGTTGACCGCGCGGATGTAGTAGGTTGAGCCGCGCAGCAGCTTTACAATACCGGAGTAGGTCATTCCGACGAGGTTCGGGACGACGATGTCGTAGTCGGGCTTCGAAGCGCCGAGGTAGACCGTCATCGTCACGTTGCGGGGTACCATCGAACCCGGGGCGGGAAGCTGATCGGTCACACGGTCGCCTTCGCCGACGAAGGTTACCGTCAGACCGTCGGACGCCGCGCGTTTGTTGACCTCCTCGACCGTCATGCCGGTGAAGTCGGGCGTGAAGATGTCGAGCGTCAGCAGTTCCTCTTCGGTGTAGATCGGCTCGACGCCGAGATACGGGAGAACGTCGGAGAGCACGTCTGCCGCGACAGGCGCCGCCATCGCACCTCCGGATACCAAGCCCTCGGTCGGTTCGTCAACGATGATCAGTACCGCGACCTTCGGATCGTCCGCCGGCGCGAACGCCAGGAACGATACGATGCGCAGGTTGGCCTCGCCCTCCTCGTCGAGCTTGTCGAGCTTCTGCGAGGTACCGGTCTTGCCGGCCACACGGTAGCCCTTGACGTAGGCGTTGCGGCCGGTGCCGGATTCGCCGGAGACCACCTGTTCGAGCGCCGCGTTCATCCGCTTCGAGGTCTGCTCGGTGATCACCTGCCGCACGACGACCGGGTCAGAGTCCTGCCGCAGGGAGCCATCCGCCGCGATGATGCGCGAGACGATGCGCGGCTGGTAGAGCGTACCGCCGTTGGCCACCGCGCTGACCGCCGTGATGATCTGGATGGGTGTGACCTTGTTGGACTGGCCGAAAGCGGCGTTGGCAAGCTGAACATCGACGGATAAGCCCCTGGTGTCGAAGTACAGCACCGACGAACCGCCCGCCTCACCCGGCAGCGTGATGCCGGTCTTCTGCGTCAGACCGAACGCCTTGTAGTATTTGAAGAACGTTGCAGGCCCCATCCGTAAACCGAGCGTGATGAAGACGCAGTTGCAAGATTGCATGACGCCTTCCTCGAAGGTCTGCTGACCGTGGCCGTGGGTGCTCCAGCAGCCGATCGTCTCGCCGGACAGCTCAACGGACTTCGAACCGCCGCAGTAGAACAGCTCATCCGCGCCGATGATGTTCTCCTCAATCGACATTGCACCGGTCAGAATCTTGAAGACTGACCCGGACTCGTATGTTGCGTTCACCGCGCGGTTGGACCACAGATTCTGCAAGTAGTTGGTACGCTCGGCGGCTTTCTGCTCGTCGTCCATGATTTCCATCGCGAACAACAGCGTCTCGTCGTTGATTTCGAACGGGGAGTTGAGGTCGAAGTCCGGCTTGCACGCCATCCCCAGAACTGCTGCGTTCTCGACGTCCATCACGATGCCCGTCACGCCGACGGCAGCCTTTGACCATGCGTAGCATTCCTCCAGATGACGCTCGAGATAATGCTGAATGACCTCGTCGATTGTCAGCTCGATGCTGTCACCGTCCTGCGCGCTGTAGTACTGCTCGTAGTCGAACGGCATATCGACACCGCGGCCGTTCTTCGCCGAGATGATGCGCCCCGGTTCTCCCTTCAGATCATCATCGAAGTAATACTCGATCCCGTACAGACCGTCGTTGTCTATACCGCAGAAGCCGAGAACGTGCGACAGAAAGTTCCCATAGGGGTAATAACGCTTTGTATCCGTGATCAGATAGACGACACCCGAGAGCTTGTTCTTTGCGATGAACGTCCGCACGCGGTCGGCAAGCTCGATGTCGATCTTGCGGGCTACGTACTCATACTGCGAGGAGGTCTTGTTGGCCTTCTCAAGCAGCTTGTCGTAGTCAAGCGAGAGGATCTCCGACAGCCCCTGGCAGATGGTCGCTTTCAGCACGTCTTCGGAGACATTGCGCTTTTCGGCAGCATCCTTGATGCCGGCGGGGTTGAGAATGACCGTTTCGACGGTGGCAGAGACGGCGAGCTGCTTGCCGTTGACGTCATAGATCGTCCCGCGCGAGGGCGTGATGACCTCATTGCGGGTCTGCTGCGAGACGGCGTTGCGCTGGTAGACCTCGTAGTCGACGAGCTGCACCTGGAAGAGCTTGGCGATGAGCAGCGCGAAGGCAACGAAGCCGAGGATGGTCATAACAAAGATGGTGCGGGTAAAGACGGAGTTGGTAGTCGTGCCGTCGGACCTGCGGGATTTCCCAAAGAGACGTGGGAACAGCGGGCGGCGCGGTTTTTTCAGAGCCTCCGGCTTTCCGGAAAGTTCCGGCTGATCGGGAGTTTTATGATCCATGCGGCGCTCCTTTCTGAGCGTGAATCAGGCAAAAGGAGTCAGAAGGGCACGGCTGCGTACCGATTCTCACTCCTTTTATCTATATGCGGAACGGGACGCGCGTATGAGTAAAAACGTCACCCGGCGATGAATGTGAGCACGGCGTTGAAGCTCTTGGCGAAGCTGGACAGGATGTAGCCGAAGCGCGACGTTTTCTCCGGAGACACGCGTGTGATGGTGTCGGGGCTGGCGATCTCGACGTACTCGATCTGCGAGCGTTCGAGCTTGACCATACCGAGCTTGGACTGCGCATATTCCTCGATGACGGTGAGATCGTAGCGCGACTCATACTGGGTTTTGAGCAGTACGCCGGTGTTTTTCAGGTCGGTGTAGATGTTGTTGAGGTCGTCAAGCTTATCGCTGGTGACGGTGAGCTCGACATAGGAGAAGATAAGCGCGACCGACAGCAGCGCCGTGACGACGCAGAGCATCAGTGTAAGCGCGCTGAACTTCGCACGCGCGGCAGTTTTTCGTTTGCGTTTAGGGACGTTGCGGGCCTCCGACAGACGCGCATCGCGGACGGTCTCTCTCTGGTCGAAGCGCGACAGGTCATAACCGACACTCGCGCGCGATTTATGGTCGTCGGGCGCACGGTCGTCGGAAGGTACGGCGTCTGTATCCGGGATGCCGACGCGTGTGGTGGACTGGTCGGAGAGAACGGAGTCGGCATAGGAGGCGGTCTCGTGTTCGGCGAGGGCGGATTGCAGGGATGGCATAGGCACCTCCGGGGCGGGATGGGGACATCCCATCAGGCGGATATAGGAACGGCGGCAGGATATGCGCTGGATATGACAAACGGAACGGCGGATATGGGGACGTGGTGTTATATCTTCTCACAGACGCGGAGCTTGGCGCTGCGCGCGCGGGGATTGTCATTGCATTCCTCATCCGTCGGGATGATGGGCTTATGGGTGATGAGGCGGACGCGCGGAGTCCCGCCGCAGACGCAGACGGGAAACTCGGGCGGACAGGTGCAGCCGCGGGCGTTCCGGGCGAACACCTGCTTGACGATGCGGTCCTCAAGCGAATGGAAGGAGATGACGGCGAGCCGGCCCTCCGGCTTAAGGCAGTCGATCGCCGCGCGCAAGGCTTCGTCGATCGCCGTGAGCTCGTCGTTGACGGCGATGCGCACGGCCTGGAAGGTTCGCTTGGCAGGGTGCTGCTTCTCGCGCTTCGCGGCCGCGGGCATGGCGTCGGAGATGATGCGGACAAGCTCCCCGGTGGTTGCGATGGGCGAGACCGCCCGCTCCCGTACGATAGCCTCGGCGATGCGCGGGGCGTAGCGCTCCTCACCGTAGTCGTAGAGGATGCGCCGCAGCTCGCTTGAGTCGGCGGTGTTGATGAGATCATACGCGGTACGCGGGCTGGTGCGATCCATGCGCATATCGAGCGGGGCGTCGTGCATATAGGAGAAGCCGCGCTCCGGGTCGTCGAGCTGGAACGACGAGCATCCGAGATCGAACAGGATGCCGTCGACGGGGCCATTGAGACACGCCGCAAGATTGCGGAAGTCGCTGTGGACAAGGCGCACGCGGTCGCCGTACGGTGCAAGACGCTCTCCGGCGCGGGAGAGTGCATAGTCGTCGCGGTCGATGCCGACGAGGGTGCCGGAGGTCAGACGGCGGACAATTTCCGAGGCATGCCCCGCGCCGCCGAGGGTAGCATCCACATAGACGCCGTCGGGCCGGATGCGCAGCGCCTCAATGCACGCGTCGCGCAGAACCGGGATATGCGTATAGACGGGGGAAGTGGACATAACGCACTACCTCTATTATACAGGGCAAGTATGTAAAATGCAAGTGTTATTTTGATGAGATTCTGTTAAAATGCCTGACAAAAGCGCGCGAGCAGGACGTGCGGACGCCGTATCCCTGCAAGACACGGTATCACGGGGCAGGATGCCCGCATCCTGCCGGGTCACCCCACCGACCGTTCCATAGCCGTATTTGTGTGAGATTCCGGGGCATATGCAATACGCTCGAACAAGATTATGTAAACGTGAAGGCCTACTTCATCCCGGCGGCGGACTTGAAGTCCTCGCGGAGCTTGCGGACCTCCGTGAGGAACGTGGAGACGGTCTCATCGGTCCGGCGCATGAGGTCGTCGCAGTAGACATTGGCGGCACGCTTGAGCTCGGCAGCCTGGGCTTCGGCAGCCGCGGTAATCTCCTTGGCGCGCTTGGCGGCGGCGGTAACGATCTCGCTCTGCTCGACGAGGGCTTTGGCACGCTCCTCGGCGGTACGCTTGAGCGAGTCGGCTTCCTTCTTGCCCGCCGCGAGCAGGTCATTGCGCTTCTCTACAATCTCGCGCGCGGCCTTGATCTCGCCGGGCAGGTTTCCGCGCAGCTCGTCCAGGATATCGAGCACCTTTTCACGTTCGATGATGCACTTATCCCTTCCAAGAGGGACACTCCACGCTTCCTCGACCATTCCATATAATACATCAATGAGTTCGTCAATTCCTCCGGCCATAACAGGCACTCCTTTCGAGGGTTAAATATTGGGTTTGTTCTGTTTGAGACGCTTCGCAATATCCTCTGCCAGGCACTGCGGTACGAATTCCGAGATATCACCGCCATAGTGGCCGATCTCGCGGACGAGGGATGAGCTGAGGTACATATACTCGACATTTGTGACGAGGAAGGCGGTGTCGACCTGTTGGTTGATCCTGCGGTTGGCGAGTGCCATCTGGAACTCACTTTCGAAGTCGGACATCGCGCGCAGACCGCGTACGAGGGTGTTGGCGTTAAGGGACGCGGCGTAATCGGCGATGAGACCGTGATAGGCTTCGACGGTGACGTTGTGCAACCCTTCGGCAGCAATGGCGCGTTTGAGGAAGTCGACGCGCTCCTCGGGGGAGAAGGTCGCGCGCTTGTTGATATTGATGCCCACAGCGACGGTAAGGTGGTCGAACATGAGGGCAGCGCGATGGATGATGTCCATATGGCCGAGCGTGACGGGGTCAAAGGAGCCGGGGTAAACGGCGGTTTTCATAGGGGGAGATACCTCCGAACGTTGTTTTTGGGAACCGTCCCGGAACACCGTGCTATGCGTCGCGGGTGATCAGCGTGATCTTGGTCTTGCCGTAGACATATTCCCGGATGATGCGGAAGTTCTCCGGGCAGACGGGGAAGGTCATCTTACGCAGCGTCTCACAGACAATCAGACCGCCCTCGCAGAGGAGCTTGCGCGCCATGATGGTGTTGAGCACCGTTGACAGCAGCTCAGCCTCGTACGGCGGGTCGAGGAAGATCAGCCCGAAGCGGTCTTTCGGATACCTGGTCAGCGCGGACAGCGCGTCTGCCTGTACAATTTCCGATACGTCGTCGAAGCCGGCTGAGCGGACATTCTCGCGTGTGATTTTGACGGCAGCGGGAGACACATCGACGAATACGGCGTCCCGAGCGCCGCGCGACAGTGCTTCGATGCCAAGCTGCCCGGTGCCGGAGAACAGGTCGAGCACGCGCCGACCTTCGATGTCGAACTGGATGGCGTTGAACAGCGACTCCTTCGTCCAGTCGGATGTCGGACGCGTGTTCATGCCTTCGACGGGCTTGAGTTTGCGCCCGCGCGCGGTACCGGTAATCACTCGCATATTTTACTCCCTGTTTTCGTTCATCTCAGGTTTGTCGGCGTCCTTACGGAATGTCTGATAGACCGCTGCAGCGGCATTTTTCGGAATCACCGCCTCCAGCTCCGCAAGTGTCGCCGTGCGGATCGCTTTGAGTGACCCGAATTTCTTCAGCAGCGCCGCCTTGCGTTTCTCTCCCACGCCCGGCACCGCGTCGAGTGCCGATGCCCGCAGCTTCTTATCCCGCAGTGTCCGGTGGTAGCTGAGCGCGTAACGGTGCACCTCTTCGTCAATCGTGCCGATCAGCGCGTACAGAGCCGGCTGCGTGCGGATGCCGATTTCCAGACCGTCCGGCGAGATCAGTGCGCGGGTGCGGTGACGCTCATCCTTGACCATCCCCACCGCCGGTACCCGTACCCCGTACGCGTCCAGCACCTCCCGTGCGAGCTTTGCATGCTCCATCCCGCCGTCGATCAGAAAGACCTCCGGCAGCGGCAGGAACTTCTTATCCCCATCCTGCGCCCGCATCAGCCGCCGTGTCAGCACCTGCCGCATCGACGCATAGTCGTCGCCGCCCACGCCGTCCTCGATCTTGAACTTCCGGTACGCCGACCGCCGCGGTTTTCCCGACATGAACACGACCATCCCGCCGACCGCATCCCGCCCCTCGGTGTGCGAGATGTCGTACGCCTCCAGGCGTTCCGGCGGCATCGGCAGACCGAGCGCTTTCTGCAGCAGTGTCAGCGCGTAGCCGGCCCGCTCCTCTTTCATCGCCGCGATGCGCGCTTCCTCACGCGCGTTGTCCATCGCCATATCCAGGAGCACCCGCTTCTCGCCGCGCTGCGGAAACAGGACGTATACCCGTCTCCCTGCGCGCTCGGTCAGGTATTCCGACAGCAGGTCCGCGTCGGGCGTCTCGTGGGACAGCAGCACCTCACGCGGGAGGATCGGCCGATCTTTATAATACTGCGCGACGAACTGCGACAGCGTCTCGCCGTAGTCCTCGTCGCTCTCACACGCCGGGAGGATCACCTGATCCTTATCAAGGAGCGTCCCGTCGACGTAATGCAACACCACCACGCACGCCCGTGAGGGTGTGTTGTACAGGCAGATGATGTCGGCGTCGGGGACATGTGCCGCGACGACCTTCTGGCGTCCGGCGAGGCGTTCGACCGCGCGCAGACGGTCTCTGAGGTAGGCGGCGCGTTCGAAGTCGAGGTTCTCCGACGCTTCCTCCATCCGCTCCCCGAGGCTTTTGAGCAGGTCGTCGCAGCGTCCGTTCAGCAGCAGCGACGCCTCGTCGAGCAGCGCATGGTAGGCTTCCGGCGTTACATCTCCGGTACACACCCCGATGCAGCGCCCCAATTCCTTCCTCAGGCACGGCCGTGCGCGTCCGATCTCACGCGGGAACTTCCGTGAGCAGTTCGGGAGCTTGAAGGTATCGGTAAGGATGTCGATGACGTCATGGGCGACGGTGCGTCCGCCGTATGGCCCGTAGCAGCGCGCGTCCGGATCGGCGTTGTTCACCAATGAGAAGCGCGGGTAATCCTCCTTCGGGTCATAGCGGACGAACGGGTAGCCCTTATCGTCCTTGAGCAGGATGTTGTAGCGCGGCGCATAGCGTTTGATGAGCGTATTCTCGAGCACAAGCGCCTCGAGCTCTGTCTTGGTGACGATGGTCTCAAAGCGGTCAATCTGTGCGACAAGCCGCTGGGTCTTGATCCACTGGGCGTCGATGTTGTGGAAATACTGGCTGACGCGGTTCTTGAGGTTCTTCGCCTTACCGACGTAAATGACGACGTCATTGCGGTCAAACATGCGGTAGACGCCGGGGAGCTGCGGACACAGTGCGGCCTTCTCACGGAGCTGTTCGAGTGTCATGCGTACCTCCCCACTGACCTGTATATGAATACTTCTCTATTGTACCGCAAAAACCGGAAAAGGTCAAGCGTTTCTGTAACTGAATTGTAACATTTTTTCTTAATGCTGCGACAGGAAAGATAAGAGTAAAGGACAGGGGGATGCCGAAGACATCCCCACGGCGCATGAAACCATCCGGCGTACCCGGCGCAAAGGGAGGCAGAGAGAAAGAGCCTCACATACCGATTATGTGAGGCTCTTTAAAAGGTCGGTTGCTGTTCGGTAAAGAAGAACCACAGAAAAGGTTACTGTTCGGAGAACCCCGAAGCCACCAGATCGCAGAGCGCATTGACGGCTTCCTGCTCGTCCTTACCCTCAGCGAGAATGGTCATCTCGCTGTCGCGCGTGAGACCCATCGAGAGGATCCCGAGCAGACTCTTGGCGTTGACGCGGCGCTCGTCCTTCTCGATCCAAACGGTACTTTTGAACTCATTGGCTTTCTGAACGAAGGATGTTGCGGCCTTCGCGTATAAGCCCACCTGATTAACGACGATGACTGTCTTAGAATACACCGTGCATCGCACCCCCATAATTCATACGTCCGACTGTGCGGAACGTTGCGTCCTGCCGCATTCTGAGAAACACGACACGTTTCTACTATTAAGTATACATGTTTTCACAGCGTGTGGCAAGAGTCAAATTAGATAATCTCGTAAGGATAACGTAAAATTAAACTATGCAATAACGTTGACAAGGCGCGGAAAAGCTGTAAATGAGGAAAAAAACAGATGCAGCCGGTCAGGCAAAGGCAAACGCGGGGATTTGAGGTACACGTTACAGACCTGCATATACTCCTCCGGCAGCGTGAGGATTGCGTCCGCAATCCCAAACGAGATCACCGGCTGAATCCCCATCGGCGTCGCGGCGTATATCCGATCGGCCAGACAGACGCATAGCCCGCCGCTCACCGTCCCCGGCTTTCCGGGTGTTCCCATCGCACTCTCCGCGCACATGACAGAAAAGGGGACGGCTGAGCGATAAAATGCCCGCCGTCCCCGATAGATGATTACTTGTTCAGACGTGCTTCGAGCTTGGCAAGCTCCGCCCACAGCTCGTTCGGGACGCGCTCGACATCGAACTTGCCGTAGAACTCCTTGATGCTCACGAGGTCTTCCTTCCAGAAGTCGCGCTCGACGGTCAGGATGCTCTTGAGGTCGTCGAAGCCGAACTTGTGGCCCTCCTCGATCGTGTAATCCAGACCCTCGAGGTTGATGTCCTCGGGATACGGCACATAACCGATCTCGGTGTCCCGGGCGTCGACTTTGCCGTCGCAGCGGTCAAGGATCCACAGCAGCACGCGCATGTTGTCGCCGAAGCCCGGCCACACGAAATTGCCGTTCTCGTTGAGACGGAACCAGTTGACGTTGAAAATCTTGGGCTGGTTGGTGACTTTCGCGCCCATGTCGATCCAGTGCTGCCAGTAATCGCCCATGTTGTAGCCGCAGAAGGGCAGCATAGCCATCGGATCGCGGCGGACAACGCCGACCGCACCAGAGGCGGCAGCGGTGGTCTCGGACGCCATGATGGAGCCGACGAACACGCCGTGATTCCAGTCGCGGGCCTGATAGACCAGCGGAGCGGTCTTCGCACGGCGGCCGCCGAAGACGATCGCGGAGAGCGGTACGCCATTCGGATTCTCGAACTCGGAGCTGATGCACGGGCAGTTGATGGCCGGCGCGGTGAAGCGGGAGTTGGGATGGGCGCCCTTGAGGCCGTCGTCGGGATTCCACGGCTCGCCCTTCCAGTTGGGCACGCCGCGCGGCGGATTCTTGTCGAGGCCTTCCCACCACACGCCGCCTTCCTTGGTCATAACGACGTTGGTGAAGATGGTGTCTGTGCGGGTGGAAGCCAGCGCATTGGGGTTGGACTTCATGTTGGTGCCCGGCGCGACGCCGAAGAAACCGTTCTCGGGGTTGCAGGCCCACAGGCGGCCGTCTTCGCCCAGACGGATCCACGCGATATCGTCACCGACGGTCCAGACCTTGTAGCCCTTCTTCTGGAGGTATTCCGGCGGGATGAGCATGGCGAGGTTGGTCTTGCCGCAGGCAGACGGGAACGCAGCGGAGATATACTTGATATCGCCGTCCGGATACTCGATGCCGAGGATGAGCATATGCTCAGCCATCCAGCCCTCATTGCGGCCGAGGTAGGACGCGATGCGCAGCGCGAAGCACTTCTTGCCCAGAAGCACGTTGCCGCCGTAACCGGAGTTTATCGAGCAGATGGTGTTGTCCTGCGGGAAGTGGACGATATAGCGGTTCTCCTCATCGATCTGCGCTTTGGCATGGAGACCCTTGATGAAGCCGGGGTCATCGCCGAGGGCGTCGAGAACCTTCTGGCCGATGCGGGTCATGATGGCCATGTTAAGGACGACGTAGATGGAGTCGGTGAGCTCGATACCATACCTGGCAAACGGGGAACCGATGGGGCCCATGGAGTAGGGCAGGACGTAGCAGGTACGGCCGATCATGGAACCGGTGTAGAGCTTCCGGAGCTTGGCGTACATCTCGGACGGCTCCATCCAGTTATTGGTAGGACCGGCTTCTTCCTTGGTGGGGGTGCAGATAAAGGTACGGCCTTCGACACGTGCGACGTCGTTGACAGCGGTACGGTGATAGTAGCACCCGGGGAGCAGCTCCTGATTGAGTTTGACCATTTCACCGGTGGAGCAGGCTTCGGCGCGCAGAGCCTCGAGCTGAGCGTCGGATCCGTCGATCCAGACGATCTTGTCGGGCTTGGTCATGTCGGTCATTTCCTTGATCCAGGAAAGGACAGCCTTGTTGTTCGTCATAGGTGTATTTGCCTCCTAGCGTAAAATTAACCTCTGCGAACATTGTATCAAAAAGTACAGGGATTTGTCAACTCCAATACGACAAAAAAATTTGCCTTACCGGAACTTCTTTTGGTAAACTTCCATTTAACCCGCCTTTTTTTGTACGCGTTTCATTTTAAAGTGTATGTTTTTCCCGACGGCACGGGCGGCATCCGCGACGGAACGCGTTTCAGCGGGTCATACACATACCGTCTGCACCCGTAATCCACATACACCACCCCATATTTCTTGCAGATCATGTCCGTGTTATTTAACCGCACCGCCCTCGCGCACGTCGCGCACTGCCGCGGCATGTTGTTTCGATACAGCATTTGATACCACCATCTTTTGTGAAAGTGAAAAGTTGAAAGAAACGTATATCCTGCGGGGGATATCGTATTCCATTGTCAGTTCCCGCGGTCCCGCGTCAGACCCATCAGACTCAGCACGCGCTCCTCATGTTCGCGCATCAGCTTCCGGCGTTCCTCGGTGTCCGCATGGTCGTAGCCGAGGAGGTGCATCAGCGCGTGGACGGTCAGATAGCCGCACTCACGGGAGAAGGAGTGACCGAAGCTCGCAGCCTGCTCGCGCGCACGGCGGACGTTGATGACGATGTCGCCGAGCGCGAGACGGCCGGTGTCGGGGTCGAAGTCCTCCGGCTTCATGCTGCCGGCGCCGTCGCACCACGACAGCGCCGGGAAGGAGAGCACGTCGGTCGGCTCGTCGATGTTGCGGTGAGCCTTGTTGATTGCGCGGATGCCGTCGTCGTCGGTGAGCGAAACGTCGACGCTGCAGGGGACCGTAACGCCCTCGCACAGAAGACCGGTGTTGATGCACTGCCGGATGCGCAGCGTGTCGGGCAGATGCAGTTCCAGACCGCCGCGCATCAGCGTGATCCGGACGGTGTGCGGAGAGCGTTCGGGGTCATGCCTGGACATGTTGAGACTTCCTTTCGTACGTGGGAGGTGGGGCGCAGGACGATATACGCACGGGCGGTCACATTTTCCGTTCGTCGATGAGCGCCCGGTACTGGACGACGGCGCGGTCAATGACGGTGTCCCAGGGCAGCGGGATGGTACGGCGTGCCTCGATGCCCATCGCGCGGGTACGTTCCGGCTGCGACAGCGCGCGCCGCAGCACATCCGTGAGCGCCTCGGTCGTATCCTCGCAGACGAAGCCGTTGACGCCGTCCGTCACGACCTCCGCCGGCGCGGTGTCCTGTACGACTACCGACGGCGTTTCCATTACCGCCGCCTCACGTACCACCAGCCCCGATGTGTCGTACAGAGACGGGAACACGAACAGCCGCGCGTGACGGTACAGCCCGTGCAGCAGCCGCGCGTCGGAGACATGGCCGGTGAACACGACATTCCCGGCGATCCCGAGCGTGTCCGCGAGTTTTCGGAGCGCTTTTTCATCCGGCCCCTGACCGGCGAGCACCAGCGTGTACTCGATGCTGTCCGCCGACAGTGCCGCGCAGCTTTCGAAGACGCGCCGCAGGTTCTTCTTGAAGTTGAGCTGACCGGTATAGAGAAGGGTAGGGGCATCGGGGAGGGAAAATTCCCGGACGGCGGCGGCTTCATCGGCGGGGTCAATGTCGACGAGGTCGGTGCCGTTGGGCATCAGGCGCAGGGTGCCGTTGTAGCCGTAGTCGCGCAGCGTGGCGGCGGCATTGAGGGAGACGGTCCAGACCTCGGTGCAGTTGCGGTAGAACTGGGCGACGTAGAGCGCGCCGAGCGACGCGAGAGCCTCAGAACGGGTGACCTTCTTGATATCGTCGTAGTATTTGGAGTGGAAGGTGCCGACGAGCGGGACATTGCGCCGGGCTGCCTGGCGGACGGCCTCGAGCCCAGTGCTGCCCGGGGAGTGGGCATGGATGATGTCGAAGGTGAGCATCTGCTCACGGTTGCGGAAGTTGGCGTCGAGCAGCGGGACGCCGGCGCGGTACTGGGAGACGGACGGAATCGCGGTACCGACGTAGTCCACCAGCTCGTACGGCAGCCCGCCGCGGAAGCCTGTGTTGGTCTGCGGGCAGATGACATAGACCTCATGCCCGCGCTTGGCGAGGGAGTTTGCGTACTGTACGACGACCCGTCCGACGCCGTCGATGACGGGCAGGAAAGAGTCGGAAAAAAGAGCGATTCTCATGGGATACACCTCGCTTCATTATCCAAAGGAGAATCGTGGGATTACGCGGACACCGTCGGGCGTCCTTACGGTTTCTTCTTCAGCGTATATTTCTTCTTTCTCTGATCGTACGCCTCGTACGCGCGGATGATGCGCTGCACCAGCTCATGGCGGACAACGTCGCGGTCGGTCAGGTGGCATACGGCAATCCCGGGTACGTCATCGAGTACCGCGACGGCATCTTTCAGTCCGCTCAGCTTCCCCGGCGGCAGGTCGATCTGCGTGATATCGCCGTTGACCACCGCCTTCGACCCGGCGCCCAGACGTGTCAAGAACATCTTCATCTGTTCGGGCGTGGTATTCTGCGCTTCGTCCAGGATGATGAACGAATCGTCGAGCGTCCTCCCGCGCATGTAGGCAAGCGGCGCGACCTCGATGTTCCCGCGCTCGACATACCTGTGGTATGTCTCCGAACCGAGCATATCGAACAGTGCGTCGTACAGCGGACGCAGATAGGGGTCGACCTTACTCTGCAGGTCACCGGGCAGAAACCCAAGCTTTTCGCCCGCCTCAATCGCCGGACGCGTGATGATCAGTCGGTTAATCTGCTTATCCCGGAACGCCGCGACCGCCATCGCAACCGCGAGGTAGGTCTTGCCGGTACCCGCGGGGCCGATGCCAAAGGTAATCGTGTTCTTGCGGATTGCGTCAAGGTACTTTTTCTGCCCCAGCGTCTTGGCCTTGATCGGCTTGCCCTTGATTGTCACGCACACGACGCCATGAGCAAGCTCCTGCACATGAGTCTCCTGCTCCTCGCGCACGAGGGACAGCACATAGCCGACGGTCTGCGCGTTGATGTGCTCGCCCCTGGCCGACAGCGACATCAGCGTCTCCACTGCCCGGACACCCCGCAGCACATCCTCCGTCTCGCCGCTGATGCGGAGGTTTCCGTTCTGCATGGAAACCTTCACCCCCAGCTCCGTCTCCAGCAGGCGGATGTTGGCATCAAACTCGCCGAAAACGTCGAGAATCTGTTCCATACGCTCGATATTGATGATCTGTTCCGTCAAATAAATACCACCTTCCAGACATATGCGCCGATTTCTCCGGCATCCTCCCGCGTCTGCGCACGGTCATGATGCGTCAGCGTCTTCCTTTTCATCAGTATATCACATGTTTCCCCGTCATATGCGGACGGTTTGTTAAAATTCACGCGGAACCGCACCGACGCCTCTCCCGCCGCAGATATCGCGGCGTCACCGGCGCTAGCGCATCCAGGCCTCCAGCTCCTTGAGCCACAGCGCCGCCGACGCGTCCGACGGCATCCTCAGGTCTCCCCTCGGCGATACCGCTACGCTTCCCACCTTCGGCCCATCCGGTAAACACGATCTCTTGAACTGCTGTGCAAAAAATCTCTGATAGAAGTTCCGGACCCATTTCACCAGCGTTTCCCGCTTATACTCCGGAAACGCCATCTCCATTAAATACAGCACCTTCCCCGGCGCAAATCCCCATCTCAGCGCGTAGTACAGGATAAAGTCGTGCAGCTCGTACGGTCCCACCAGATCCTCCGTTTTCTGCGCAATCTCCCCATCCTTCGCCGGCAGCAGCTCCGGGCTGACCGGCGTCGCGAGGATGTCCAGCAGCACCTCCCGCAGCGTCCCTTCGCCCGCACGGTCCGCGCAGTAGCGCACGATGTGGCGGATCAGCGTCTTCGGTACCGACGCGTTCACTCCATACATGGACATATGGTCGCCGTTATAGGTGGCCCATCCCAGGGCCAGCTCCGACAAATCCCCGGTTCCGACCACAAGCCCCGACGTCTGGTTCGCGATGTCCATGACGACGTACGTCCGGGCTCTTGCCTGCGCATTCTCGAACGTGACGCTGTGGTCATTGATGTCGAAGCCGATGTCGCGGAAATGCTGCGTCACCAGCGCGGTGATGTCGACGGTACGAAAGGAAGCCCCGAGAGAGTTGGCTAAAACCTCGGCGTTCGACCTTGTCCGGCGGGTCGTCCCGAAGCACGGCATCGTCACGGCGACGATGTCGGTACGCGGACGCTTCAGCAAATCCATCGCGCGGACGGTGACCAGCAGCGCCAGGCATGAGTCGAGCCCGCCGGAGATACCGATGACGGCGGTTTTGGCCTGAGCGTGGGACAGACGCCGCGCAAGCCCCTGCGCCTGGATGCTGAGGATCGTCTCGCAGCGGCGCTCACGGTCGCGGAGATCGGCGGGGATGAACGGATAGCGCGCGATCTCACGGGTGAGGGCGGTCGGCGCGGGCGCAAGGGGGAAGGGGATGCGGGTATACGCAGGGTCATTTGAGAGCCGGAAGGTATTGGAGCGCCGGCGGTCGTAGTTCAGGCGCTGGAGGTCCAGCTCGCTGACGGCGTACCCGTCGCCGAACGGAGAGCTTTCCGAAAGCAGCACGCCGTTTTCGGCGACAAGGTTATGCCCCGCGAAAACCATATCGGTGGAGCTTTCGCCGGTACCGGCATCGGCACAGAGATAGCCGCAGTGGAGGCGCGCGGACTGGCCGACGACGAGGGAGCGGCGATACTCCTCCTTGCCGACGATTTCGTCGGTCGCGGAGAGGTTGAGGATGACGTTGGCGCCGGCCGTCGCGTGGGAGATGGACGGCGGGTTGGGCGACCAGAGGTCCTCGCACAGCTCGACGGAGACGCTCAGCTCGCCGGAGGCAAAGATGAGCTTTGTACCGAAGGGGACGGTACATCCGGCGAGGGTGACGGAGCCGGTGAGGGCGGGCGCCGGGGAGAAGTGGCGCAGCTCGCAGAATTCGGCGTAGTTGGGGAGCATGGTCTTGGGGACGACGCCGAGGAGGGTGCCCATATGGAAAACGGCGGCGCAGTTATAGAGCTTGCCCGCACAGCGCACCGGCAGTCCGACGGCGCAGAGCATGTCATACGCCGCGGTTTCGCGGAGGATACGGGCGAGGGCGGACTCGGCGCCGTCGAGGAGGGTATTCTGAAGGAACAGGTCGCCGCAGGTATAGCCGGTGACGCCCAGCTCGGGAGTGACCGCGACGCGCGCGCCGTCGGCATACGCACGGGTGAGGGCTGCGGCGATGGCGTCTGCGTTGCAGGCGGTGTCCGCGACGTGCAGCGCAGGCGTGACGGCGGCGGTTTTGATGAAGCCGTATTGCATATCCATGACCTCGCTGTTGTAAATTGGGACGCGTGGGGGCAGGGGAGCGGACCTGACCGTTCCGCCTCATACCCCGTACCTCTGTATCGTTTCATGAGTCTATCATACCGCGAAACAAAGAAAATGTCAACGCTTCCCGACAAAAATTCGCGCATGGGGGATCCTGCGGAAAAACATGCGCGCCGTCCTTCTCTGTGTCCGCAGCTTCCAGGCACGGGAAGAGCCTCCTATGGCTGAATATCCATAGGAGGCTCTCTTTCAATGTCTGTTTTTACTTGACTGGTTCACAGACACCTTTCGGAACTGTTTATGCTGTGATTGGGTTGCGTGCTATGCTGTTCGGTTACGGTACCGGATTGAAAGTATCGAATCCGGTTCCGTTTCCTTGGCAGTCGTACGTAGCATTAACTACCACTTTCTCATAGCCGGGAATCTCGTTGATGGTAGCCGTGATCTTTACTGTGAATACCCAAGGACCGCCGGTACCAACCGCATCGAATTGTGGCGCAACGGGGGCGCCGCCATTCGCGTCTTGATACGTTACGGGTGTGCCTACCGAGGCACTTCCTGTAGCAGTGCCATCCTTCTTTGTAATGGTGTAATCAAACCGGTAGTTCACAGTGCATCCGGGTATGGCAGAAAGATTATACTTGCCATCTGTACCTGCATAAGTAGCCTTAGGAGCTTCTATTGCGATAACACTTATGACAGCTACCTGGCTGAAACGTCTCGTCTCAGCGTCGAATGCCTGGATAGAAATGACCTTGAACATTGTATTAATCTGTGCAGCGGTCAGATTCTTGAATGGCATAGCGAAGACTACCGGGTTGAGGAGAATCTCAATATCGTTTCCGATGTCATCGTAATAGCTGCCTGCTTCATTTATACGTCCGTAAACTGCATTCATGGCAATTGTGGAATAGATCCTATCCGTGCTGGCTGCGGCTGTGGCGTATACGGGCTCACCCTCTACATAGTAGACATTCGTTGCCGCAAGGTTTGCATCGAGCGGCACCACACGGTCGCCAAACTTGACCTGCGTAATCTTCGGGGCGGCGGCGATCGTAAGCGGGTTCTTGCTGTATACGTAGCCGGCCGCGGGGGCGAGGTAGTCGACCGTATCCATTACGCTTGTGTTCGTGGGCTTGTAGTAGTAGGCGACTTTGACTGCCGCATCGGTGACAGTAAACGTGACACTCGGATTGCCGCCGAAATCAGCATACTGAGCCGGCTGATTATCCTGCTGAACCACAACGCCTAGGGCGGTGCCGGTTGCAGGCTTGCCTACGGAAATGGTCGGTTTGTTGTCGGCTCCTATTCTAAAGGCATAGCTGGTTGCAGCTACATCGATAGGTCTGATGTAGAAGGTGTGATGAACAGGATCAGATTCTTTA
>Ga0123333_10000083_pt1 | contig 92668 bp, 77 predicted proteins | sample BioC12SIPDNA_3_FD_89957 | JGI IMG/M metagenome (GOLD analysis project Ga0123333, IMG submission 89957) | Anaerobic biogas reactor microbial communites from Washington, USA - Biogas_R2_B C12 SIP DNA | ecosystem: Engineered > Bioreactor > Anaerobic > Unclassified | place: Washington, USA...
AAAAAAGGATAGCAATTGAGAGCCGGATGTGTTACAGTTAAGTTACCACACAAAAAAGCAACAGAGGAGGCTCTCAATTGCCATGAATAGTATAACACAAGATATGAGGTTTCGTCAATCCCTATTGAAGTATTCAGAGAAATATGGTGTAACAAAAGCGGCAATCAAGTACAAAACAAACCGCCAATACATCTACAGGTGGAAAAGGAGGTATGACGGGACGATAGAATCCCTGCGCGACAGATCACGCAAACCGCATCATCACCCGAATCAACACACCGAACAAGAACTTAAACTGATTAGAGATATGAGGCGCAGGAACCCAAGTGCAGGTTTGGTCGTGTTCTGGGTCAAGCTACGTGAGAAAGGGTACACACGAACCATTACAGGGCTTTACAGGGTACTTCGCAGAAACGGAGAGATGGCTGTAAAGCCGAAGAACCCAAAGTATATCCCGAAGCCGTATGAACAGATGAACTACCCCGGTGAACGTGTTCAAGTTGATGTAAAGTTTGTTCCGGCGGCTTGTCTTGTAGGGGCAGCCAAAGGCAGCAAGTATTACCAATATACCGCGATTGACGAATTTTCACGCTATCGTTATCTTGAAGCTTTTGAGGAGAACAGTACTTATTCCTCCGCTCAGTTTCTGCTTCATATGCTGGAACACTTCAAAAAGTACGGTTTCTCTGTCAAATGCGTTCAGACCGATAACGGTTTTGAATTCACCAAGCGCTTTGCAGGCTCGGCACCAGACAATCTTACACTCTTTGAACAAACACTCCAAGAGCACAATGTTGCTCATAAGCTGATCCGTCCGTTCACTCCACGCCATAACGGTAAGGTGGAACGCTCTCACCGTAAGGATAACGAATACTTCTACGCTACACATACCTTTTATTCTTTCAATGATTTCAAGGCTCAGCTTGCTGTTCATCTCCGTAAATACAACAACTTCCCTATGCGGCCTCTTAACTGGAATTCTCCTAAAACGACTCTCTTTAATTTTTTGCGTCTCGGTGTAACATATCATTGACAAACCAACACAATGCGCAGAACGTCCGCGGTGTAGGCGTAAATTGTTACAAATAACACTTGCGTTTTCGCTACGGCGGGTATATAATAAGAGGAGCCTGAAGGATTATTAAGAAAGGCGGTTTTCACGTGCTTAAGAAGATTGATATCCACGTCCACTCCGTCCTTGAAAAGGGCACGCTGCGGCCCGACGGCGGTGATTTCACCACGCCCGACGAACTGCGTGCAATGTATGACACCCTCGGCATCGAGAAAGGTGTCCAGCTTCCCACCATCTCTCCCGAAGGCCAGTACCACACGCTGACCAATGAGGACGCCCGCAAGCTCGCAGCTCTTTACCCCGAGACTTACTACTGGTTCTGCAACATCGACCCGCGCGGCGCAAGCAATTCTCCCGATATGGACTGGTCGTACGTGCTCGAGCAGTACAAGGCATGGGGAGCGCGCGGTGTCGGCGAGATGGTCGCGAACATGTACTTCGACGACCCGATGGTGCTCAACGTCTTCAAACACTGCGAAAAGTGCGAGCTGCCGGTTCTGTTCCACATCGGGCAGAAGGGCAATGACTACGGTCTGATCGACGAGCTGGGACTGCCGAGGCTCGAGAAGGTGCTCGGGATGTTCCCGAAGCTGACGTTCATCGGCCACTCGCAGAAGTTCTGGGCGGAGATTTCCGGCGACTGTACGGAGGAATTACGCGGCGGCTACCCGACCGGACGTGTCATCCCCGGCGGACGTGTGCCGGAGCTTCTGCGCAAGTATCCCAACCTCCGCGGCGATATGAGCGCGGGGTCCGGGTGCAACGCGATCATGCGCGACCCGGCCTTCGGGTACGCGTTCATTGAGGAATTCCAGGATCAGCTTTTCTTCGGCACCGATATCTGCGACCCGCGCGATATCACCAGCTTCATGCTGCGGTTAAGCCATTTTCTCGACGAAGCCGTCGAGAAAAGATATATCTCCGAGACGGCGTATGCGAAGGTTTGCCGGATGAACGCACTCGCCATTTTGGAAAAATAACACAACAAAGGAGTATCCCTCTTATGAAACTCATCGCTGCGAAAGATTATGACGAAATGAGCCTGATCGCTGCGCGTTTCTTTGCCGCGCAGGTTCTGCTCAAGCCCACCTCCCTGTTCGGCTTCGCCACCGGCTCTACCCCCATCGGCCTCTATAAAGAGCTGATTCGCAAAAACGCCGATGGCAAAATCACCTTCAAATATGCCCATACCGTCAACCTTGATGAGTATTACGGCATGTCCCGCGACAAGAAGCAGAGCTACTACAGCTTTATGCACGAGAACCTCTTTGACCACATCGACATCAATCCCGAGAACACCCGTCTTCCCGACGGCATGGCCGAGGATCCCGACGCCGAGTGCGCCGCGTACGACAAGCACATCGCCGACCTGGGCGGCGTTGATATGCAGTTGCTGGGCATCGGCCACGACGGCCACATCGGCTTCAACGAGCCGGCTGACCACTTCTCCACCGGCACCAACTGCGTCACCCTCACCGCGATGACCATTGACGCCAACAAGCGTTTCTTCAACTCCGCCGACGAAGTGCCGCGCAAGGCTCTGACGATGGGTATGCGTGAAATCATGCAAGCCAAGAAGATCATCATGGTTGTCTCCGGGAAGGACAAGGCTCAGATTCTGTACGATTCCTTCTGCGGCCCGGTCACCCCGCAAGTCCCGGCGTCCATCCTTCAGCTCCATCCCGATTTTACCCTCGTTGCCGATGAGGCCGCGCTGTCTGTCATGAAGGCTCACTGCAGTAAGTGCTGCAAATAATTCGATAGACGCATTTTAAGCCCGTCTGCCGTTCTATGGCAGGCGGGCTTTTTGCGTGATCGAAGGTGACGTCATACCGCATCCCCTGGGAGGTGCAATAAAGGTGCGGAGGTTGATTCCTCCGCACCTTTATTTGCTGTCTGCGATCCTTTATACCCGCAGCTCCCCGAAGAACTCCCTCAGAAGCGCTGCGCAGTCGTCCGCGAGCATCCCCGGGATGACCTCCGGCCGATGGTTGAACGGCTCCCAGAACAGGTCAAGTATACTTCCGCACGCTCCCGCCTTCGCGTCGCGCGCACCGTACACCACCCGTTCCACCCGCGCGTTGATAATCGCCCCCGCGCACATCGGACATGGTTCCAGTGTTACATACAGCGTGCAGCCCGAAAGCCGCCACGTCCCGAGCTTCTCCGACGCGTCACGGATCGCCTCGACTTCGGCGTGCGCCGTTGCGTCATGACGGCCCTCACGCCGGTTTCTCCCGCGGCCGACAATCTCCCCGTCCCGCTCGATCACGCATCCCACCGGTATATCACCCGTAGACAGGCATGCCCGCGCTTCTTCAAGCGCCGCAAGCATATACCGCTCGTCCGTCATGTTCCCTCCGTCAGCGTGTTGTACACATGCCCTGCTGAAAGTTTCGGATATGAGCGCATGATACACCTAATCCCGCGTATTTGGATAGCGGTCATTTCAGGTCGATCTCGTCCATCAGCACCACGTCCACATCGAATGTCTCCCCGTTGCGGTAGACTGTCAGTGTCAGCGTGTCGCCCACCTTCATGCCTTTCTTGCCGATGTTGATATCAGCAACGCTCGAGACCATCGTGCCGTTTACATAGGTGATGATGTCGCCCGGCTTGAGTCCCTTGGCATAGGCGTCGGAGCGCTCGTCGATCGTTACAATATAAACCCCCAACGGGATGCGATAGGCCCGCGCCTGCGCTGCCTCCACGGCTTTCCCGGTGATGCCGATCGTCGGATAGCCGCGTACCTGTCCGTACTGTAAAAGCTCGTCGACGATGGGCTTGAAGACGTTGGTCGGGATCGCGAAGCATAAACCCTCGTAGGTCTGGGAGTTGAGCTTCACCGTGTTGATTCCGATGACCTGACCGTAGCGGTTGAGCAGCGGGCCTCCGGAGTTGCCCGGGTTGATGGCGGCGTCGGTCTGGATCAGCTCGAGCATATTCCCCTTCTCGTCGACGACGATGTTGCGGTCGACGGCAGAGATGATACCTGCAGTCGTAGTGCCCGCGAGGTCGAGAGACGACGGGTTCCCAATGGCGACGGCGAGGTCGCCGACAACCAGCGAGTCGGAGTCTCCGAACGTGGCGGGTATCAAGCCGTGCGCGTCAATCTTCAGGATGGCGATGTCGGACTTTTCGTCGGCGCCGATCAACGTCGCGTCGTACGCGGTCTTGTCGTCGAGCGTGACGGTGTAGCTCGCGCCGCCCTCCACAACGTGGGCGTTGGTAAGGATAAAGCCGTCCTCGGACATGATGATGCCGGAACCGAGGCTCTTGCCGCTGTAAACCGACCCAAGCGTCGTGACCACGCCGACAACCGACGGTTTGACCTTCCGCGCAATCTCCTGAATGCTCAGCACGCGCATCCCATTTTCATCGCAGACGGGCTCTGTGGGCGGCTCGGTAGGCGTCGCGACAATGACGATGCTGGGCGCGTTGGCAATCGGGACGAACGACGTGGCTGCGGTGGTCGCGGCGGCTTCGGTCACGGCGGAGGTCTGCTGCGGCTTTATGGGGTTATCGCCGCCCGAGGTCATCGACGGATTCCCGATACCCAGCGCCGCACCCATGTCGGAATGGATCAGCCCGTAGACCGCAACGCCGCCGAGGAACAGCAGGATGAGGATGCTCAGAACGATGAGGAACGCGGTCAGCCCCGGACGCATGCGCCGTCTGACGCGCGCCGGTTCGGCGTATGGGTCGCGGTAGTAACCGTAGGAGCCGCCATAGGGGTTTGTGTCGTACGGAGTCCGCGGCGGTGCCTGATAGGGGTTGCGCAGGGGTATACGCGTGGGTTCCCGCTGCAAGGGTTCGGACTGCGCCGCCTGTGGAATATCCGCAGCCGCCGGCTGCACAGGCTCTGGCTGCACGAGGGTGCTATCGGACGCTGTGTTCTTTTTGTTGGGGTCGAAGTTATCCATACCTTGTTACCTTTCGCCAGATGCGGAGGGGATACGCGCGGTATCCTCTCCGACAAGCCCATTTGGACAACTCCATACTACCTGAAAAGCATAAACTTTACGTGACCGGTATATTAATTTTTCGTAAATCTGCTTAAAACTTTCTTCACTCCCGCTCGGTCGAGGTGCACCGCGCGTCCCTTTGCCGGTCAATCCACCGCCGGAAGCGTGAAGATAAACTTCGCCAAGCCGTTCTCGCTGACCGCCGTGATGTCCTCGCCGTGCATTTTCAGGATGCTCTTGACCAGGAACAGCCCCAGTCCCGCGCCGTTTTTGTCGTTGCCGCGCGAGGTGTCCGCCTTGTAGAAGCGGTCGAAGATGTACGGCAGCGTCGCAGGGTCGATGCCGCCGGTGTTGGCAATGGTCGTGACGACCTTCGGGCCTTCACGTACAACGCTGATGGCAAGCGTGCCGCCCTCGTGCGTGAACTTGCAGGCGTTGTCCGTCAGGTTGAAGACCACCTGCACCAGACTGTCCGGGTCTGCCATCACATACATCTCATCGCTCTCGAACTCGATCTGCACGTCGATGTTTTTCTCGCGCAGCGTCTGCTCGAAGCCGAGCACCGTCTGGCGTACCGTCTCGCACAGATCAAAGCGCGACCGGTGAATCTGCATCTGCCCCGACTGGATGCGCGACGCCTGCAGCATCCGGATCACCAGCCTTGAGAGCCTGCGCGTGTCGGCACTGATCCGGCGCAGATATTCCTCCTGCCGTTCAGGCGGGATCGTACCGTCCAGAATGCCGTCGATAAAGCCCGTGATTGTTGTCATCGGCGTCTTCAGCTCGTGCGACACGTTCGCGATGAACGACGAGCGCAGCTCCTCCAGCTTGTTTAACGACGCGCTCATCTGGTTGATCGCATGGGCAAGCTCGCCGATCTCGTCGTCACGGTTCTCCGGTACCTGCGGGGTGAAGTCTCCTCTGGCGTAGGAGCGCGTGACCGTAATCATGTTCTTCAGCGGCCGCGACATACTCTGCGCCACAAAGTAGGAGACGATGATCGCGATAAAGAGGATGAACGCGCCGGTCAGCAGGAACGTGCGCTGGAGATCCTCCACCGCCTCAAACGTCCCCGATGCGGGCGATGACAGGAACAGCCCGTAGACCATCTCCCCCGCCGGGTTCTTCAACGGAACGCCGCAGGTGTAGTAGATGCGCGAGAACTTGCCGTTGAAGTTGCCGATGGCGTAGAAGCCGCCGGTATCCTTCAGCACGCTGATTGCCGACGCATCGATAAACTCCAGCACGCCCTCGCTGATGCCGTCGGAATCGATGTAGTATAAAAGCATCCCGTCCGCATCGCAGATGATGATGTTTGACCCGCTGCTGAAAATCTGGTTGACGGCCTCGGTATAGACCTTGCGCACGACGTCGGAGTTGCTGAACAACGCCGTCATTGTCAGCGATGCAATGCTCTGCGCGTCCGACTCCATCTGCCGTTTCGTGCTCTCGACCGTCAGGCTGTACGTCTGCCACAGGAACACCGCTCCGAACATCCCGAAGCTCACCAACAGCAGCGACACCGTCACGGTCAGATACTTCCAAAATAAACTTTTCATACGCGAACAGACCCATTCTCTCCGCTGCCGGGATATAAATTCCCCGCAGGGCAGTCCCAAACTTTCACTCGTAGATCCCGCAAGGGTTCACGAGTCACTCTTGTCTTATAATGTCCTGCGCAAATCGAACTTGTAGCCGACGCCCCATACCGTCGCAACGGACCATTCATCGCTGACGTTCTCCAGCTTCTCACGCAGGCGCTTGACATGCACGTCGATGGTGCGGGTGTCGCCGAAGTAGTCGAAGCCCCAGACCTCGTCGAGCAGCTGCGAACGTGTGAAGACACGGTTTGGATTGGACGCAAGGAAGTAGAGAAGCTCGATCTCCTTGGGCGGCGTGTCAACCTTCTTGCCTCGTATCGTGATCTCGTAGGCCTCCATGTCGATGATCAACCCGTCGAATACCAGCCGCTTGGACGTCACCGACTCCGGGGCGTAGCGGCGCATCACCGCGTGTACACGCGCGATGACTTCTTTCATCTCCAGAGGCTTGACGATGTAGTCGTCCGCACCCATCTCCAGACCCGTAATCTTGTCCACCGTCTCACCCTTCGCGGTGATCATGATGATCGGCGTCGTGGAGTCGCGGCGGATCTCCCGGCAGACCTGCCAGCCGTCCATCACCGGCAGCATGATGTCCAGCAACACCAGGTCCGGCTCCACACGCTTGAACTCGCGCAGACCGTTGGAGCCGTCCGATGCGCCGAAGACCTCGAAGCCGTCCTTCTCCAGATATAACCGTAAAAGCTCGCGGATGTTCGCGTCGTCCTCAATAATCAATGCTTTCTTAGCCATAGAAGATACCTCCGTTGTTTTGATGGGTACAGTATACACGGGCGTTATCAGAAGTTTATGAACTCCGTATATTATCTTTGTAAACAGTGTGTGTTATTTTTAACAATTTTTATTATTTTCATGCGCAGTTTTCAGACGTACTGCAGAGTGTCCGCCGCTTTGGGCATGTCGGCGGTGTTCTGCACAAGCGCTGCGGGCGTCGGAATTGTCCGCAGACATGTCGGGAACGCGCGGAGTAAATCGGCTATGAGACCTCCGTTATGAAAAAACTGCGCAGAGCATCAAAAAGGTCTTGCAATTTGCGCATGGATGGTGTATAATACATTGTCTAAACTATAGCACCGTTATATTATGTATTGGAGGAACCTCATATGATTTCCGCAGGCGAATTCCATAACGGCGTCACCTTCGAGATGGACGGTCAGGTGCTTCAGATCGTCGAGTTCCAGCACGTCAAGCCCGGCAAGGGTGCGGCGTTCGTGCGTACCAAGCTCAAAAACGTCATCACCGGCGCCGTCATCGAGCGTACTTTTAGCCCCACGGACAAGTATCCCCCCGCGTTCGTCGACCGCCGCGAGATGCAGTACCTCTACGCCGACGGCGACCTGTACTACTTCATGGACACCGAGACTTTCGAACAGATTCCGATCGGTAAATCTACCCTTTCCGATAACTTCAAGTTCGTTAAAGAGGAGACCCTGTGCAAGATCGTCTCCTACAAGGGCACCGTTTTCGCTGTCGAGCCTCCGAACTTCATGGACCTCGAGGTCATCGAGACCGAGCCCGGGTTCAAGGGCGATACCGCCACCAACACCTATAAGCCCGCCATCCTCGAGACCGGCGCTGAGATCAAGGTCCCGCTGTTCATCAACATCGGCGACAAGATCAAGATCGATACCCGCAGCGGCGAGTATCTGTCCCGCGCGTAACGCGTGGCGAATCCCGCAATCTCATAGCATGAGCGCCGCATGTTCGGCGCAGAATCGTGTATCACTTATAATATGGAGGAATGATCCATGACCATGACTGAAAAAGTGGCGTATCTGAAGGGTCTCGCCGAGGGGCTCGGGCTCGATGCTTCTAAAAAGGAGACCCGCGTCATCAATGCCATCATCGACGTGCTCGAGGAAATGTCCGCCTCCGTCACCGACTGCGAGGACGATATCATCTCCCTGGGCGAGGAAGTCGACGAGCTCAGCGAGTCCGTCTCCGAGCTCGAGGACGTTGTCTACGGCGACGAGGATGACGAGGACGATGAAGATGATGACGACGAGGACGACGACAGCTTCGAGTTCACCTGTCCGCAGTGCGGCGAGAAGCTGTACCTGGATGTGGAGGCGTTCGAAGCCGGCTCTGTCACCTGCAAGGCGTGCGGACGTGTCGTGGAGTTCGAGATCGTAGACAGCTGCGGCTGTGAGGACTGTGAAAGCTGCCTCGACGATGAGGATCCCGACGTCAAGCCGGAGGTATAGCCATGATCGGACGTACGGAAGACCGGCGTGTGGAGCAGCGTGCCAACATGCGCGGCGGGAACGGAAGCGTCGAGGTCGCGCATCTGTTCGATGAGACGCAGTCGCTCGGCAAGACCCGCATGACCGCACAGCTCACCTTTCCCGTCGGCGCGTCCATCGGCTCGCATACGCATGACCCCGAGGCCGAGCTGTTCATCGTCGTGTCCGGCGAAGCCACCGTCACTGACAACGGCGAGGTGCATACGCTGCGTCCCGGCGACGTGATGTTCACCGGCGGCGGCGGTGAGCACAGCGTCGAGAACCGCGGGCCGGAAACGCTGGTGCTCTACGCGGTCATTTTCAACTGAGGTTTTTGTATGAACACGGGCGTGCGGGAAATCAGGCGGACTCAGTTCATCCCTGCGGCAGCCCCGTACCGCGCGCCGCAAATAAAAACCTCCGATATGCTTTTGTAAATATGAGCGAAAGAGCCTCCCTGTTTGGGAGGCTCTCGTTTTTATTCCACGTTTACGCATGCGGGAAGTACGCTTTCATACCCTCGGTGGCGTGCATCGTATCGTCGCTGATCATGATGATGACCTCAATTTTGTTGGCCTTGGAAAAATCGTTGAGCTTGTGCAGGAACGCGGTCGCCTCGTCGACATCGTCGCAGCCGGAGACCTTATAGAGGCTGTCGATGAAGATGTGCGAGACATCGAAATTGTGTGCGTAGACGCCGCAGATAAATGCGAACAGCGCATCGTAGCCCTTCGCAATCGGATAGTCGCCCACGTCGATGAGCCGTACCGCGTAGCTTACATCGTATGTAAGCTTCCGGCCGCCCTCAATGCAAACAACGCAGTTCTTTTCGTCCTTCGCAGCCGCGTTGACGATCTCGATGATGTGCTTTGTTTTGCCCGTGCCCTTCTTGCCCATGATGACGTTGACCAAGGGAATCAAGCCTCCTCAAAATAAGTTTGTTATAGTTTGTTCTATGGTGATACGGATGGTTCGCAGAATGAGTCTTACAGCCGAGCCGCTAAAGCTGCGCGGCGCTCCTCGTAACCGGGCTTTCCCAGCAGTGCAAACATGTTCTTTTTGTACGCCTCGACGCCCGGCTGGTCAAATGGGTTCACTCCCAGCGTGTAGCCCGACAGCCCGCACGCATACTCGAAAAAGTAGATCAGTTCGCCCAACGACGCTTCATCGCGCGCCGGGATGCGGATCACCATGTTCGGTACCCCGCCGTCCACATGCGCCAGGACCGTCCCTAAGAACGCCTGCTCGCCGATCTCGTATAAGTCTTTCCCCGCGAGGAAGTTCAGACCGTCGAGGTTCCCTTCGTCGTACGGCACCGCCAGCTTCTCACTGCTGCGGCCGATGTGTACAACCGTCTCCATCAGCACACGCGCGCCGTCTTGGATGTACTGCCCCATCGAGTGCAGGTCAGCCGTCAGATCGACCGACGCCGGGAAGATGCCCGTGCCGTCCTTGCCCTCGCTTTCTCCATAGAGCTGCTTCCACCACTCCGCCATAAAACGGAACGCCGGATCGTAGCACGCGAGTATCTCGATGCGCTTGCCCTTTTCAAGGAGCGCGTTACGGCACGCCGCGTATGCCCATGCCGGATTGTCCATACCGGGCTTGGCAAGCTCTGTCATCGCAGCATGTGCGCCGGTCATTAACGCGTCGATGTCGCAGCCCGCCGCTGCGATCGGTAAGAGGCCCACCGCCGTCAGCACCGAGTAACGCCCGCCGATGTCATCCGGCACCACGAACGTCTCGTAGCCTTGTGCGTCCGCAAGGGTCTTCAGCGCACCGCGCGCACGGTCGGTCGTCGCATAGATGCGTTTTGCGGCTCCGTCCTTCCCGTAGCGTTTCTCCAGAAGCTCACGGAAGATGCGGAACACCACCGCCGGCTCCGTCGTCGTGCCGGACTTCGAGATCACGTTGACCGAGAAATCGCGCTCTCCGATCAGCGTGATGACCTCGCGGACAGCGTCGGGGCTGAGGTTGTTGCCGGTAAAGAAGATATCCGGCGTATTTTTCGGCAGCAGGTTGTATTGCGGCGATTTTAGAAACTCGATGGCCGCGCGCGCGCCGAGGTACGAGCCGCCGATGCCGATGACAACAAAGACCTTCGAGTCGCCCTGAATCTTCTTCGCGGCTTTCTTGATGCGCGCAAACTCGTCACGGTCGTAGTTCTCGGGAAGCTCGCGCCAGCCGAGGAACGCATTGCCCTTGCCCGTACCTTCGCGCAGGGTTTTCGCCGCGTCCGCAAGCTTCGGCTGATACGCCGCAAACTCCGCGTCCGACAGGAAGCTCTTCGTATTCTTCAGATCCAATGTGAGCTGCATGTGAGAATGACTCCTTATAGTTGTGTGATGTTCCGTATGAGAAATCTATGTATCGGGCGACCTTTTCAGCCGCCCGGATACGTCCATTTTGCCCGACGCGATCCTCGGCGCAGATTCGTTTCATACTGCATATGAATGAACGGACGTCTGTTGAACGTGCGCGCCACTTTTTCAAATTGCAGCTTGCGTTTTTCCTCTGTCTCTATTATAATGTATACAAACCGTTTTTACAAGTATTATCTTTAAATTTTTCGAAAGGCAACCCATGAATTTCGCATTTTTTACGCTGGGCTGTAAAGCCAACCAGTTTGACACCCAGGCAATGGAGACGCTTTTGCGCGCCAGAGGGCACAAAATCACCGGCCCGGCGCGCGCAGACGTCTGCGTTGTGAACACCTGCACCGTCACCGGCGAGGCTGACCGCAAATGCCGCCAGACCGTCCGGCGGGTACGGCGCAAACATCCCGCCGCGCTCCTTGCGGTGTGCGGCTGCATGTGCCAGATCGACCCCGACGCCGCACGGAATCTCGGCGCAGACGTCGTCGGCGGCTCCGGTGACCGTGCGGGCTTCCTCGATGCCATCGAACGCGCGTACCGTTCCCGTACCCCGGAAGGCACCGTGTCTGCACATACCCGCGCGGAGACGTTTGAGATGCTGCCGGCCGGCTCCGCTGACAGACGTACCCGCGCGCTTCTCAAGGTCGAGGACGGCTGCGACAACTACTGCTCCTACTGCATCATCCCCTACGCCCGCGGTCATGTCCGCTCAATGCCCATCCCCGATGCCGTGCGCGAGACCGTACGGCTGCGGAATGAAGGCTTCCGCGAGTGCGTCGTCACCGGCATCGAGATATCGTCCTACGGCCGAGACCTGCCCGATACCCCGACGCTTACCGATCTTATATGTGCGCTGTGCGATGCCGCCGGGGACATGCGCGTCCACCTCGGATCGCTCGAGCCGCGTACCGTCGACCGCAGCTTCTGTGAAAAGTTGTCCGGGTACGCAAACCTCTGCCCGCACTTTCACCTGTCCCTGCAGTCCGGATGCGACGCAACCCTCTCCCGGATGCGCCGCCGCTACACCACAGCCCGCTTCCTCGAGAGCGTCACGCTTTTAAGGGAGTACTTCGACAACTGTCTGATCACTACCGACCTCATCACCGGCTTCCCGGGTGAGACGGAGGACGAGTTCCGGGAGACCCTCGCGTTCCTCGAGACCGTACGCTTTGGGACCGTCCACATCTTCCCGTACTCCGAACGTACCGGCACGGCCGCCGCCGCACTGCCACAGCTTCCCCACGCCGTCCGGGAGGAACGCGCGCGGCGGGCTTCGGAGATTGCACAGAAAACCAAGGCAGACTTCCTCGCGTCACAGCTTGGATGTACGCTCGACGTACTGTTCGAGACGTCCGGCGGCGGTGTGTGGACAGGCCACGCGCAGAACTACGTCGAGGTGTATGTCATATCCGACGAACCTCTGCACAACGTCCGACGGCCTGTCCAGGTAACGGGCGTCCGGGACGACGGCGTTACGGGCGTGCTGATCTGATCTCCCGCGACACCTTTGCGTAACCGTCCGGGTACGCGGTGACGGTGAGTGTACCGGTATCTCCCGTGCGGATGTACGCACACAGATGACCGTTCCACAGCGTCCGCGTGTCAGCGGCACAGACCTCGTCCGTCGTCAGGAAGTCGCCGTTGTCGAGGTATAACAACTCACCGCCCGTAACTTCCACGCGTACCTTCGGCCTGTCCTGCGTCCACACCTGCCCGTACCGGTCGTACAGCGTCAGCTCGGCATGTACCACCTCGCCCGCCCGTACGTCCTTCTCATAGATGCCGAGTATCAGGTGATCGCCCTGGTACGACGTCTTAAGCGTCTGGGTACAGACGGTCACACCGCCGCGCAGACCTTCCGCGACGAGCGTGCCGGGCGCATAGGAGACATAGAAGTGCGCCATGCGGTCAGGCGCGGGGGCTGCGTATCTGGGAAGTCCGCCGTTGAGCGTCAGGCGTACTTTTTCGCAGTTGGTGAACACGCCGACGTGCATCATCTTATGCGGCGTACCCTGGTTCCAGTGCGCGGTCATCTGCGGGAAACTCCAGTTCGCATTCGCGAGGTCGTACGGCTCTGTCTCGTCGAACACCGCAAGCTTTACCATCGGCGCGTCCGTCCACATCGCCTTCGTATGGTACCCGCGCAGCTTGACAAACCCCGCCGCGTCGATCGGACAGCCCGTCCAGCCGTGCGCCGGCCATCCCATACTCTCCCCGAGGTAGTCGATCCCCGCCCACAGGAATCCGCCCGCCACGTAATCGTGCACCTCTACGTCGTTCCACGCGTTCACCGGGATCGGGGCGTGCGTCGTCAGTTCCTGCAGGCGGTAATAGGCGAACGTCTCCGAGCCGATCACTGCTTTGCGCATCCCCTCGCGCCGAAGAGCTTCGTAGAAGCCCTCCATATAGTTGCCCATGAACACGTCGACGATCTCCGCGTACTTTAACGTCAGGTCGATGCGTTCGCGGTAGACGGCGGGATCGGTGAAGTCGCGGCCGACATGACCGATCAGCGCGTAGGAGACCGGACGCGCCGGGTCGAGCTCCCGGCAGGCGTCGCAGAGTTCCTGAAGCTGCGTGAACCACTCGTCGCTGTACTGGTGCGGACTTTCGTTTCCCACGCTCCACAGAATCACGCACGGATGGTTCCGGTCACGCGCTACCATCGCCGCGAGGTCTTCATAGCGGTCATGCGCAAAGAAGCGCTTGTAGTAGCGGTGCACCCACTCGTCGTACAGCTCGTCGATGACCAGAAAGCCGATCTCATCGCACAGGTCGTAGAAAAAACTTTCCTTGGGGTTGTGCGAGCAGCGGATGGCGTTGCAGCCGATCTCCTTTAAGCGCTCAAGCCGACGCCGCAGCACGCTTCTCTCGACCGCCGCGCCGAACGCGCCGTGGTCATGGTGCAGGTTCACCCCACGCAGCTTCACCTGGCGGCCGTTCAGGAGATACCCGCAGTCGGGGTCGAACACTGACTCCCGGAAGCCGATGTTGAGCGTCACGGCGTCGAGCGTCTTCTGACCGTCGTTGAGTTCGACATGCAGCGGATAGAGCGTCGGCGCGTCCGGCTCCCAGCGTACAATGTCCGGCAGCGTCACGGTCAGCGCAACGGTGTTCACGCCCTTCGCAAGCCGTACCGACGCAAGCTTCGTTGTGTGCGCGATGTCCAGCCGTACGCCCACGGTGTCCGCGTCCGTGCGGTTGTCCACGGTCAGCGTCACGGTCAGCGCGGCGGTCATTCCGTCGAGCGTATAGTCCGTCCGTACGCCGTAGGGCGCGATGTGCAGCAGCCCATCACTCAGCAGCGTCACCTCGCGGTAGATGCCCGCGCCGCTGTACCAGCGGTCAAGCTGGGATTCCGTAACACCCTCCGGCGTTGTGTTGTCCACCTTCACCGCGAGAATGTTCTCCCCCGGCTTCAGTGTGATTTCGCAGACATAGGGGACATAACCGTACGCCTTTTCTCCGACCTTCTCACCGTTGAGCCAGACCGTGTAAAACCGCTGCACACCGTCGAAGCATAGCTGTGTGATGCCCGGCGTGTAGGGAATCGTTGTACGGTACCAGCCGACGCCGCCGCGCGGATAATAGCCCTGTGACCCTCCCTCGGGCATCTTCGGGTCACGGTGTCCCTCGATCTGCCAGTCGTGTGGCAGCCGTACTTCACGCCATCCCGTGTCGTCATAGTCCATACGCGACGGATCACCCGTGGGATTGAGTGCGAACCGCCAGCCTTCCGTCAGTACCTGATCTTTCATGGTTTTGCCTCCCAATCTCTATATCCGCCGTAAGGAGGATATATCCGCTGTAAGGGGGATATTTGCCGCTTCGTCAGCGCTCCCTGGCGGTCAACCCTCATCCGGTGGTTCTGCCGCATTGGTCAGCTCCTGCTGCCCGGCGGGGGATCTCACCGTCATTATAACCGATAACAGCCGTCTGTGTCAACTGTTTTTTATCAGATTCGCGTATTCTCTTTTCCGTCCTGAAACGTCTAATCATTACACTGGAAAATTTGTTAGAATCATGCTTTTCATTTCGGAAAAGATATGGTATGATAAAAGGGAATCCAATAAAATCGAGGTAAGGAAAATTGAGCCGTACAAACAAACTCCACAGCCTGTCCGCAGGCATCCTCGCGCTGACTCTGCTCGCCGGCTGTACATCCGGGCTGTCGCAGACGACGACCACGGCAGTCACAACAACCACAGCCGCGACGTCTGAAGCCACAACACAAACAACGACTGCCGCAGCCACGTCGACCGCCGCCGCGGTGACGGCTACCACAGCCGCAACGACTGAAGCTACGACACAGACAACGACTGCCGCGGCCACATCGACCGTCGCCGCGGTGACGGATATCACAACCGCAACGACTGAAGCTACAACACAAACAACGACTGCCGCGACCACGACGGCAGCGGCGACGACCACCGCAGCCGCAACCGCCACGACAACTACAGCAGCCATAACTGCCACGACAACCGCTGCGGCTGCAACCACCGCGACAACCACAGCAGCGACAACGCCGAAAGCTACTACAACAGCATCCGCGACAACTGCAACCGCCGCGACAACGAACGCTTCCTCCTATGACCCGCCGAATACCTTCCCGCCCGCCGATCCCAATGATCTGACGCCGCTCACCGGCCGTGACCTGGCTGAAGGCGTCACTAAAGAGGCAGCCACCGCGTTCTTCGCCGACTCCGTTTTTGTCGGAGACTCCGTCATGATGGGATTTCGCAACTATATCACGTATCAGCAGACACAGGGCAATACCGGCTGCATGAGTGCGCCGCTGTTTCTCGTCTCCGGCAGCATCTCCGCACGCACGGCTCTGTCGCAGATCCACGGCGAGAGCCTGCACCCGCTGTATAAAGGCGTCAAACGCTACATTGAGGACGTCATCGCGGAGGTCGGTGCCAAGCGCGTGTTCATCCTGTTCGGTCTCAATGAGGTCGCCGTCAACGGTACCGAGGAACCCATCCGCTACCTTGATACGCTCATAGGCCGCATCCTCGAACAAAGCCCCGACGTCGAAATCTACCTCGTCAGCACCACCTATATGGTGCAGGGCAGTGAGAAAAAGCTGCTTAACAACAAGAACATCCGCATCCTCAACTCCAACCGCCGCGCGTACGCCGACAAGATGGGCTACGGCTACATCGACATCGCCAACAATGTCTGCGACAAGAACGGCTTCCTCCCGTCTTCCTACAGCACAGACCAGTACGTCCACCAGAACTACATTTCCTACGCCATCTGGGAGGAAGTTATGCTCAGCTATGCCTCCCACCTCATCGCATCGCAGGGATAAGAAAGGATACACCATGAAAAAGACGCTTGCGTTCCTCCTTGCCGTCCTGATGCTCATATCGCTCGCGGCGTGCTCCAAGCCCGCACAGACCAAACCCGTCGCCGATATCTATTCCGCCATCGAGACGTCCGTCGCGCTGCCGGAGATGCTCCCGCTCGCCGATGAGTACATCCGGAACTACTACGGCATCGACACCGCCTCGCTCGATGAGTATATCTTCCGCATTGCATCTGACGTCGTCCGTGCCGATACCGTCATTCTCGTGCGAATCAAGGGCGATAAGACCGCAGTCCGCGACGCGCTCGAGCTGATCCTCAAGCAGAAGCTCGCCGAGATGCAGAACTACCTCCCCGACCAGTACGAGATTGCGAAGAAGTCCAAAGTCGAAGTCTCCGGCGACCTCGTCACTCTCGTCATCTCTCCCGACCGCGACGCCATCTATAAAATCATCAACGGATAAGCGGAGGATACCGCTGTGGTCTTTTCCAGTATCCCGTTTCTGTACTTCTTCCTGCCGCTGTGCCTGGTGCTTTACTACGCCGTGCCCGGACGCTGGAAGAATACCGTGCTGCTCATCTTCAGCCTCATCTTCTACGCCTGGGGCGAGCCGGTCTATATCCTGCTGATGCTCGCTTCCTGCACGGTCAACTGGCTTCTCTGTCTGCTCATCGACCGTCCCGGCGCGAAATACCGGCGGCTGTGGCTCGTCTGCGCGGTCATCCTCAACCTCGCGGCGCTGATGTTCTTCAAGTATGCCAACCTCCTCACCGGCGCGGTCAACTCCATCGCCGGAACGTCAATCCCCGCGCTCTCCCTCGCGCTTCCTATCGGGATCAGCTTCTATACCTTCCAGGCCATGAGCTGCGTCATCGATGTCTACCGCCGCGAAATCCGCGCCGACCGCAGTCTCCCCGACTTCATCACCTACATCTCGATGTTTCCCCAGCTCATCGCCGGGCCGATCGTCCGCTACAGCGATATCGCCGCCGAGCTGAAATCCCCGCGCACATGCGACTTCACCGGCGGTACACTGCGTTTTGCGCAGGGTCTGTTTAAGAAGGTGCTGCTCGCCAACACCCTCGGACAACTCTGGGAAGCATCAAAGCTCCCCACTTCCACCGCCGCGGCATGGCTCGGTGTCTGCGCCTTCACCCTCCAGATCTACTTCGACTTCTCCGGTTACTCCGACATGGCCATCGGCATGGGGAAGATGCTCGGCTTCCATTTCCCCGAAAACTTTAACTATCCTTATATCGCCCGCTCGGTCACCGAGTTCTGGCGGCGCTGGCATATCACGCTCACCACTTGGTTCCGCGCCTACGTCTATATCCCCCTTGGCGGCAACCGCGTCAAGGTCTGGAAGCACATCCGCAACATCCTCATCGTCTGGGCGCTGTCCGGCTTCTGGCACGGCGCCGCATGGAACTTCCTGCTGTGGGGCCTCTACTATGGTCTGCTGCTCATCGGCGAGAAGTACCTCTGGGGCAACGCGCTTGAGAGATGTCCCTCGTGGGTGCGGCGCTTCTATACACTGTTCATTGTCGTCGTCGGGTTCACCATCTTTGTCTTCGATGACTTCTCCGCGCTCGGTACCCAGCTTGCAGCGATGTTCTTCCTCACGGGTGTCCCGTTCGATACCGGCTTTCTCTACCTTATCCGCTCCTACGGCATTGTATTCCTTGCAGGCTGTGTTTTCTCCGCGCCGATCTGCCGCGCCGCCGGGGAAAAGCTCGCGGCGCTGCCGAATCCCGCACTGCGTACCGTCTACGGCGTCGTGCGTGTGTGCGTGTATGTGCTGCTGTTCTTACTCAGTACCGCGTGTCTTGTGCGCAATAGCTATAACCCGTTTCTCTATTTCCGCTTCTAAGGAGGGACGATCATGCCGAAAAGCGACCGCATCCTCGCGTTTATCCTTTGTGCGCTCGTGCTGACCTGCGCGATCGCCTTCCTGCTGCTTCCGAAAAATACCGTCTCCGAGGATGAAAACCGTACCCTTGCCGCCTTCCCGGATCTGTCCGCGTCGTCGCTGCTCGACGGCTCCTTTATGACCGGGCTGCAGGACTACACCACCGACCACTTCCCCGTACGCGGCTTCTTCGTGCAGCTTAAGGTGCGCGCCGACCTGCTCACCGGCATGCGCGAGTCCGGCGGCGTCTACCTCGGCCGCGACGGTTCCCTCATCGACCGCGCCGATGTCCACCAAAATGACGCGCGCTTCCTCTCACGTGTCACCGCACTTGCGCAGAAGACCCCCGTCACTCTCATGCTCGTCCCCACCGCCGTCACACTCTACCCCGAACGTCTCCCGTCCTACGCCCCCAACATCGACGAGGCGCACCTCATCGAGAACCTCTATCAGGAGTTCGACGCTGCGTCAGCAAATACCGCGCGTGTTGTCGACACCCTGTCGAAGCTCCGGGAGTTCGCCGATACCTACCCGCTTTATTACCGCACGGACCATCACTGGACCATCTACGGCGCGTATATGGGTTATCTCGCCTACTGTGAGACAATGGGGATCGCCTCCCTGCCGCTCTCCGACTACACCGTCACCGTAGCGTCCGACGATTTCCGCGGCTCCCTCTACGCACGCTTCGGCGACTATTCCCTCCCCGGTGAGACGCTCTGGCTCGCGGAACTCCCCGGGCAGAATCTGACCGTTACCTATCACGATACAGGCGAGGTCACGCACTCCCTCTATAACCGCGACTATCTCACAAAGCGCGACCAACATTCCACTTTCCTAAATAACCTCCACGATCTCGTGACCATCGAGAACCCCGGCGCGCTCTCCGACCGCACGCTCGTCGTCATCAAGGATTCCTACGCCAACTCCATGCTGCCCTTTCTCACCGCGCACTACCGTACCATCTGCGTCATCGACCCGCGCTACTATAAGTCCGCGCCGTCGGAGCTGATCGCGGGTCTCGGGGAGGATGTCGACACGCTGGTGCTCTACAACGTCGGGACGATGGACGATGACGCAGGCGTCGGGGGTATATTTTGAGAATATTCAAATATCTGCTTGCATTTTTCGGAAATATCGTTTATACTATTGTTAAATATAAATGGATATACGACAACGACAAATCGGCTGTAGGAGGTGTTGTTTTTGTCTGTCGGACAGAATCTGTGTTGGAATTGCTTTACGGAGTTGCCGGATGCTGCTGTTACGTGTCCGAACTGCGGCCATACAAACCAGGATAACCGCATACTGCATCCGACATCAATGGCCGCGGGAAGCGTCCTCGCCGGTCAGTTCATCGTCGGCCGCGTCCTAGGGCAGGGCGGCTTCGGTATCACCTATCTCGCTCTCGACTACAAGATAAAAGAGCGTGTCGCCGTCAAGGAGTTTTTACCTGACGGTTTGGCTACCCGTCTGCCCGGTACCACCACCGTTTCCGTCTATACCGGCGAAAAGCAGGATAACTTTGCCTACGGTGCCGAGTGCTTCCTCGATGAGGCACGCACCCTCGCACAGTTCCTGGGCAATCCCAACATCGTCGGCGTCCGCTCCTACTTCCAGGAGAACGGCACCGCCTACTTTGTCATGGATTTCATCGAGGGTACCTCTTTCAAATCCTACATAAAAGACCACGGCGGACGCGTCTCCTGGCAGGAGGCACTGCGTGTTTTAATCCCCGTCTGCGACGCACTCACAGTCGTCCACCGCACCGGCTTTATCCACCGCGACGTCACCCCCGACAATATCTATATCACAAAAGACGGTACCGTCAAGCTGCTCGACTTCGGCTCCGCGCGCTACAGTCTGGGCGATAAGTCCAAATCCCTCGACGTCATCCTCAAGGCCGGTTACGCCCCCAAGGAGCAGTATACCCGCCGCGGCCGTCAGGGACCGTACACCGATATATACTCCCTCGCCGCTTCCTTCTACGCCGCCATCACCGGCTACCTCCCGCCCGAATCGCTCGACCGGCTCGAACACGACGAAATCGTCAATATGACCACCCGCGGCTTCAGCGTCCCCGAGGGGTTCGAGGAGGCCGTCATGAAGGGTCTCGAGGTACAGCCCGAGGACCGCTTCCAGAGCGCTGAAAGCTTCAAGCAGGCACTGCTCATCGGTGCGGGAATGGCCGTCGATCCGACGCCGCTTACACCCGTCACACCGCTCACACCCGTTGCACCGACACCCGTACAGCCGACATCCGTATCGTTCACACCGGTATCATCTACACCGGTATCATCCACACCCATACCGCCCACACCCGTACCACCCGCACCGATGTCATCCGCACCGGTCCCCCCCGTACCGCCTGCATCGGTATCGTCCACACCCGTACCGCCTGCAGCACCTGCACCGGTATCGTCCACACCCGTAGCGCCTGCACCGGTATCGTCTGCATCCGTACCGTACACCCCGATGCCCGCGAAGCAGCCGAAAAAGCTGCTGCCGTTCCTCCTCGGCGGTATCGGAGCCGTCGCGCTCATCACAGCGGCCGTCCTCATTGTCGTGACTGTCCTCAACTCCAGCGGCAAAGTAGTGGGCGGAGGTGGTGGCGGAGGCGGTGGTGGAGATGCCACTGCCGCTACCTCCCGCGTCACGCGTTCAACGACTTCAGCTGCCCCGAAGTTCACCACCACAACGTCCGATGTCCGTCAGGTGAAGGAAGAACCCGTCACCATAAAGACCGCGAACGAGACACTCAAGGGCAGCTATACCGGACGCATGGCCAAAGGCGTGCCTGACGGCAAGGGCACCCTCGTCATCGCAAAATGTGAAGCCGTCTATGACAACACCTTCACATGGGAAGAGGGCTATTCTGCCTCGGGTACCTGGGAAAACGGCCTGCTCACCGGCGAGGTAAAAATCACATACAAGGGACAGACCGTGTTCACCGGCGCATTCGTCGAAGGCTGCCCCGACGGTTACGGCGAATGGTACGCTGCCGACGGCACCTACCTCGGCGATTGGAAGATGGGTACCCTCCACGGCTATGGAAAGCTGATCACCGATGAGATCACCTATGAGGGCTACTTCAAGGACAGCGATCTCGACGGCTGGGGCCGCTTCGAAGACACCGACGGCAATATCTACGAGGGCTATTTCTCTAAAGGTACCATCAACGGCACGGGTACCTATATCTACAGCGAAATTGATGGCGGCGGTGTCTATAAGGGAGACTTCGTAAATAACCAGCGCCACGGCAATGGCCGTATGGACTATTCCGACGGCTCGAGCTACGAGGGCGCCTGGGAGTACGACGTCTGCAGCGGCAAGGGCGAGTGGTACGACCCCGCAACCGAAGACCGCTACTCCGGATACTTCAAGAATGACCTGTTCAGCGGCGAAGGGCAGATGCTCTACGGTAACGGAGATCAGTACTACGGTCAATGGTCGGGCGGAATGCGCAGCGGCAAAGGCTCGATGATATACGCAAGCGGAGCGTACTACGAGGGCAACTGGGTCGATGACCAGCGCTCCGGGTACGGCGAGTATGAGTACGCGAGCGGCGCTACTTATAAGGGCTCTTTTCTCAACGATGTACGCGACGGTTACGGCGAGTACGTCAGCGGCCCCGGTGACCATTACGGTGACCATTATGAGGGCGAGTTTAAGAACGATTGTATAAGCGGCAAGGGTACTTACACCTGGGCCAACGGTGATACCTATACCGGAGAATTTCTGGACGATCAAAGAGAAGGCAAGGGTACCTATACCTGGGCCGACGGAGATTCCTATACCGGAGATTTTCATAACGGCCTTAAAGAAGGTTATGGAACCTATACCTGGGCTGACGGTGATTACTTTACAGGGAATTGGTTGAATGACACTCGCGAGGGGTATGGTACCATGTACTATACCGACGGCTCCACGAAATCCGGTCAGTGGAAGAACGGTAAATATGTCGGATAAACAATAAGGGAGGAATAAATCTATGCCAGCAATCGAATGCGGGAAAGGTCACCTTTACGATCCCACACTATACGCGGCGTGCCCGTACTGCAACAGCGGTATGCAGACTGTGAACTTCACGTCGCCTGCCGGTGTTCCCGTCGGCGCGGCGGGACGTACCGCACCCGTCGGTGCACCCGCCCCCGGTGCATCTGCCCCCGGCGCACCCGCAATGCCCATCGGCGAAGCCGGACGCACCATGCCCCTCGAGGGTTCCGTACCTCAGCCAGTTAACCCACAGCAGCCCGGTGTCCCCGTCCAGTCCGGGATGCCATCCTACGCTGCGCCCGGTACCTCCGTCACCGCCGACGGCAAGACCATGCCCCCCAAGGGCTACGAGGCTCCGAAGCCGTCTGCTAAGGTCGACGAGCATAACCCCACCGTAGGTGTCATGCGCAAGGAACTCCAGTTGGATCGCGACCCCGTCGTCGGCTTCCTCGTTTGCGTCCGGGGCAAACCGCGCGGCAATGCCTTCGAACTGCGCGGTCAGGTCACCACCGTCGGCCGCTCCTCCCGTATGCACATCCGCCTCACCGACGATATGACCGTCTCCGAGGAGGACCATGCCCATATCATCTATGACGACCGCGGGCAGATCTTCTACATCACCCCCCTCAAAAACCGGAACATCGTCTACGTCAACGACCGTGCCGTGCTCGCCCCCACCCCAATCGTTCCCTACGATATGATCGACCTCGGGCAGACACGCCTGTGCTTCATCCCTCTGTGCGGCGAGCGTTTCTCGTGGACCAATGAGGCTGTTTAAGCGCCGGGAGAAAATCCCGAAGAAGGTGACCGCCGACGCGACAACCGTCCCTGTCAAAGTGCACAACGTGAGGCTGTCGTATATTGTCGAGAATCTGCAGGGCATCGGAAGCCGCCCGCGACAGGAGGATTCCTTCGCAGTTCTCAACGCCACTGACGTGCGCCTCATCCTCGACCAGGGCCTGTTTGCCGTCGTTGCCGACGGAATGGGCGGAATGCAGGATGGCCAGCTCGCCAGCACCCGTGCCGTCGAGGTGCTCACCGCCGCGTTCCGGCAGCTCGACCACCACGGAAACATCGGCGAACAGCTCTGTGAAGCTGCTCTGTCCGCGTCCGCAGAAGTCCTCGGTGTCTGCGACGGCTCCGGCGGCTCCACCTGCGTCTGTACGCTTCTGTTTGATGAACGGCTCTACTGGTGCTCCGTGGGTGACAGCGCCATCCTCCTGCGAAGAGGAGACGGTCTGTACCGCCTCAACCGCAGCCACACCTACTATAACCAGCTCCTCCTCGACGCTGTCACCGACTCCGCTGACGCTTATGCCCATCCCGGCATCGACCGCGACGCCATCGACGCCGATCCCGATGGCGTGCGCCTGACCTCCTTCCTCGGGATGGATCCGCCCGGCGAGGTCGAGTTCTCCCGCCGGCCGCTCCCTCTCATGGACGGCGATACCCTGCTGCTGTGCTCCGACGGTGTGGAAGGCGTTCTCGGGGAAGATACACTCTATGATCTGCTGTCTCTGTCCCCTCACGCCGCCTGCGACGCCATCTGCAACCACATCGAGGATCTCGCCTCCCCTTCCCAGGATAACTATACCGCCATCCTCATTGCCGTACGGCAGTGAACCCGGCACGTCTTCTTAAATATTCTCTCCGGAGGTTTTGGTATGAAAACACTTACCCGTGCGCTCGCCATTGCGCTGCTGGCGATGATGCTGACAGCCTGCGCCGTATCTTCGATTGCTGCTTTTAAGCTCGAAACCCTCGACAGCGTCGTCCTCGTCTATATGGATATCGTCTACGACGGCGAGTACATCGCCTCCTACGCCGGTACGGGGTTCTTTATCGGCGAGAAAAACCAGAATCCCCAATATATCATCACCAACCAGCACGTCATCGACATCTACGAGCAGAGCGGCGGCGGTCAGGGTGAGAGCATGCTCGTCATCGCCTACGACAGCAATACCTTCGAGGAAGCCTACGTCGTCGCCTCCGATGCCGAGAAGGACCTCGCGATTCTTAAGATCGCCAATCCCACCACGATGCGCAAGCCCCTTTTCCTGCGCTCGACCGAGTCTTCCATGGTCGGCGCCACCGCCTATGCCGTCGGCTACCCCATCGTCGCCGATCTGACCAAGGACGCCGTCTCTGCCTTTGGCCGTGATGACGCCACTGTCACCTCCGGCATCATCAACCGCATCATCACCGAGTCCGGCACCGGCCGTAAGGTGCTCCAGATGGACGTCAATATCCGCGGCGGCAACTCCGGCGGCCCCCTTGTCGATGAGAATGGCTTTGTCATCGGCATCAATACCGAGACCTCTCTCCTCGCCGAGGCGCTCAACTATGCCGTTTCCGTCGATGAGCTGATCCCGCTGCTCAAGAACAACAACATCCCCTTTGTCCTCGACAGAAGCATTGACCCGATGCTGTTGCTCTATATCGGTCTCGGCCTCCTCGGCGTTGTGCTCATCGTCGTGCTCATCGTCGTGCTGACAAAGAAAAAGCCTGAGCCGGTTATGGTGAACGCCGCGCCCGCACCGCAGGCACCCGCGCCGACGCCGGCAGCTCCGATGGTTCGTCCGTCCCTGCGCTCCATGGCAGCCCAGCACGGCGGCATGACCGTTGAGCTGTCCTCCGCTCCCATTCTCATCGGACGCGATGTCGCCTCCTGCCGCATCGTCTTCACCGGCGGCACCCCAGGCGTCAGCGCGCGCCACTGCCAGGTCACTTATGACGCCGCCTCCGGCAGCTTCGTGCTCGTCGACCTCCAGAGTACCTACGGCACTTTCCTTTCAAGCGGTCAGAAACTGCTGCCGGGCGTCCCCTATACCCTCAAAGCCCGCGACTCCTTCTACCTCGGCGACCCGTCCAACGCCCTCTATGTGGACCTGATATAAGCGATGGAAGCATATGCCTACACCAACCCCGGCGGACGCAATGTCAATGAGGACAGCATGCTGTGCGAATACGACGGCGAGCGTGGTCTGTTCCTCGTCGCTGACGGCCTCGGCGGCCACAGCCACGGCGAGATTGCGTCCGCGCTCGCCAGAGACTCCATCCGTGACGAGCTGTCCGCGTGCTCGGATATCACCCCCGACGCGCTCCGGTTTGCCCTCCGGCACGCCGGCGACGCCATCCTGCTCCGGCAGCAGGAATCCGGGCAGCGCAGTATGAAGTCCACGGCCGTCGTGCTCAGCATCTGCGACGGCCGTGCCCTCTGGGCGCATGTCGGCGATTCCCGCCTGTGGTACTTCCGCGACGGGAAGATTGCCGGCGTCACGCGTGATCAGTCGGTGTCGTATAAAAAATTCGCCTCCGGAGAAATCTCCTACGCCGGCATCAATACCGACGAGGATCGCTCAGCTCTGCTCGCTGCGCTCGGCTCCAAAGGCCGTGGGGAACCGGAGGTCCGCGAGGAACCCTGGACACTGCGTCCCGGCGACGCATTCCTGCTGTGCTCCGACGGCTTCTGGGAATACCTGCACGAGACCGAGCTGCTCATCGACCTGCTCAAGTCCCGGACGCCGCGCGAATGGGCGGAGAATATGCTGGTGCGCATGCTCCCCAGGATGCGTCCGAACAGCGACAATCTCTCCGTAATTACAGTCATGATCAACTGATCCAGAGGTGTTCCGATGCGTAAAGTTCTAAGCCTGCTTTGTGCGGCTCTGCTGCTGTGCGTCCCCGCTTCAGCCGCAGAGTCGCCAACCGAAACGCTCAAATCCTCGTCCGGCGAGCTGTTCCGTGTTTCGGTCGATGATCGCTCTCTCAATGTGCTCCTGTCATCCGCCGAAGGCTGTACCGCCTCCGTCAAGCTTGACGGCGTGGACCAAACAGAAACGGACGAAGAAAACAGCAAAGTAGAATTCACTTCTTTTAAAGATGAGAAGACGTGCATCACCGTCGCGCTCGACGCTGTCAGCGCCTTCGAAGAATACAGTCAGAATATCGCCGCGTTCCTCGATAAACTGGAAAGTACTCTGAAAGATATCTGTCCAAACGCGGATCTCCGGCTCATTGTTCTCGGTAAGGACAAAAACATCGAACTCGATGAATATTCTCTCACGGAAGCCTTCGAGAAAGTGACCTTCTCTGCGGAATCCGCATGTTTCAACCCCGCCGCGATGCTCGCCTCGGATCCCGCTGAGGCTGTCATCCTCATCGCGTCCAGGAATGTCGACGGAATGCCGTGCTATAATCCGAAAGTCAACAATGACTCCTCCGGTTGGATAGAATTATATACCAGAATACTTGCCAATTCCTGGCTCGCACGCTTCGACCTGTCATCGGTCACCCACCCCGGCGGATCCTGCAACGGGACATTGCTGCTGTACCGCAGCGATGGTACATTCAGCCCCATAGACTTCACCGTCACACTCCCCGCGCTGACGCCGGTATCGACCGACCAAGCCAAACAAACCAGTTCGCCGTCAACAACCACCGCCACATCCACGGCGACCTCTACGACAACCACAACGACAACTGCAACCTCTACGACAACCGCAACGACAACTGCGACGGCAACTACGACCGCAACATCTACGACGACCGACCCCGCCGGTGAAACGGAACCGGCAGACCCGACCGGTGAAACGGAACCGGCAGACCCGACCGGCGAAACGGAGCCGGCAGACCCGACCGGTGAAACGGAACCGGCAGACCCGACCGGCGAAACGGAGCCGGCAGACCCGACCGGTGAAACGGAATCGACCGACCTGACCGAGCCGTCCCCGACGGTTTTTGCATGGTTCCTGAATCTGCCGATCTGGGTACGCATATGCATCTGCACGGCAGGCGTACTGACACTCACGGCAATCGCTTTCCTCATCATATGGCTGTGCGGAAAAAAGAATGCGCGGCATGGGGTACCGCCCGGCATCCTCATGACGCTCCAGGTCCTCTCCGGCGACTGCGCGACGAAATCCCCCGTCTATCTGGTCGATTCGCTGACCATCGGACGCGCCAGAGACTGCACCGTCGTCTTCCGCGACGCTGAGGTCTCACAGTCTCACGCACGCGTCTTCCTCTCCCCCGCCGGCATCATGCTCGAGGATCTCGGCTCTGAAAACGGCACCTTCCTCGAGGGCGTACGCCTGCACCAGCCCAACCGCCTGCGCTCGGGCGATGTGATCTCCATCGGTAACGTGAAGTTTGTTCTGAAATTTTGACTGCTGCGGAGGTAATACCATGAAAAAAGCGTCCATCGGTATCCGTTTTCTCGCGATGTTCCTCGACGGCATCTTTATCCAAATTATCCTCGGCGTACTCTTATTTGTCAACCCCGTCGTCTTCGGCATCGTCCTGCCCTTCGGTACTCTGCTCTACTACGGCATCTTCGAGGGCAGCTCGATGAGCGCCACCCTCGGCAAAAAAATCTGCAGTATTGTCGTCGTCACCACCAACGGACAGAAGCTCTCTATGGGCACCTCATTCCTGCGCGCTCTCGGACGGCTGCTCTCGTCGCTCATCTTCGGCATCGGTTACCTCATCGCGCTGTTCAATGACCAGAACCAGGCAATGCATGATAAGCTCGCCGGTACCCTCGTCGTCACCGCCGATTCCGTCATCATACCTGTCGGCGTACCAGTCGGAGTACCCGTTAATCAGGGAGGAAATGGTATGAATCCGCAGATTGTCTGCGTCTCCGGCCCGTTTGCCGGACGTGCGTTCCCCGTCACACCCCAGGGCATCCTTCTCGGCCGTGACGCCACCGCCTGCGATATCACCTTCGGAGAGAACATCCGCGGCATCAGCCGGATCCATGCCAAAGTCGCCTATAACCCACAGACCCGCCTGTTCGTCCTCTACGACATGGGCTCCACCTACGGCACCTTCAACTCCGCCAACCAGCGCATCCCACAGGGGCAGCCCAACGCCCTGCGCCCCGGAGAAGAGTTCTACCTCGCCTCCCGCGATAACCTGTTCCGGGCAAGTCTGTAACCTTTCCGTATAAGGAGCTTTTGAGATCATTGGCTATCAAAATCAATAAGGAACGCATCTACTTCCGCGGCCCCTCTGCGACCGTCCTGTTCGCCGCCGCCATTGAAGGCAGCGTCCCGGATTCCGCGCTGACCTCTGCGGTACGGAAAGCTTGCGCACGCTATCGGGTGCTCTCGTGCAAACTCATACAGGACGACGCGGGCGAGGCGTTCTTCGTACCGTGTGACCTTCTGCGTGCAGTCGAGGTGATCGCTGACCCCGAACCGTTCGATTGGGATCGCATCGTCCGTGAAGAGGAGAAGCGTGTCTTCCGCTTTGAGGACGGCGAGTTCGTCCGCTTCCGTATCTTCCGTGGAGAGGATACGACACTGCTGCTGTCCGGCCACCATCTCGCCGGCGACGCGAACGCCTGGGTCTTCCTGCTGCGCGATATCATGATCTGCCTGTCAGACCCGGATACGACGCTCCCTGAAATCCCCATTACGCTGTGCGATCCGGATACCGCCGCACGTGGCGTCAAATTGCCGCTGTCGATTCGGCTGATGGTGAAAACGGTCAACAGCCAATGGAAGCGCGGCGGACGTCAGTTCTCCTTTGAGGATTATGAAACCCTCTGTCAAAAATACTGGGAGAAACGCGATACATCGGTGCTCAAGGCTGTTTTCCAGCCCGAAGAGACCGAAAAGCTCCTTGCGAAGTGCCGGGAACTGGACATCACCGTCAACTCGGCGCTTGCGGCAGCGTTCGTCCTCGGCGCGCAGGAGTCGAGCGTCGGCGTCGCGGTCAACGTCCGGGAGAAGGGCTGCGAAACCCTCGGCAACTACGCCACCGGCATCTCCGTCGACTACTTCCCCGACGCCGATACCTCCTTCGATACACGCGCACAGGAAGTGCACGCGGCAATCTATCAGAAGCTCTCCGACCCCAAGGCGCGCGGATTCCTGCTCAAGTTCATGAGCCTCATCGCTCCCACGCTCATCGACGCTGCGTACTTCAGCGCGTTCGGCGGCTATGCGAATCCGATTGCCTCCCGCGCCGCGCAGATGTTCGGCTTCACCGGTACCCCGAAGGGCGTCAGTCTCACAAACCTTGCGCGTCTGCCCATCCCGTGTGCGTACGGCAAATACCGGCTGCGCGAGGTCGTGTTCGTACCGCCGCTCGTGCCCGGCGCATCACGGCTCGTCGGTGCCGCTGCCCTCGACGGTGCCCTCTGTCTTACCATGCACTTCGACGCCCGTGAGACCGACCGCATGCAGGAGGACTTCTCCCGCGCCGTCGGCTACCTGCGCCGGATGGCCGGTATCGTATAACCGCCGGATATAAAAAGGAGCGCCGCTTCCCTTGTACGAGAAGCCGACGCTCCCTTTTGCGTATCCGTCAGATTATAATCGCCGCCGGTGTCAGTCCCGCGCCGATCAGAAGAAAAAGAGGCGGCATCAGGAATATGGCGGACGTTAACATAATCTTCCCTCTTTCTTATCAGCCGAACCAGGTGTAGAATGTCCGCACACCCGCGTCGCCGAACCAGTCGTAACATAAGCGCTGCCCGTCGCACAGGTACTCGCAGGGGCAGGTTGTCCGCTCCCAGTCGAGCGGCTCGAATGTGTGAGGCTCCTTCGCCGTTTCGTAGATGCCCCGCAGCCGTACAAGCTCCGGCGCGGTCAGACGTCCCGGCGCGATCGACGAAAACAACGCCGTTCCGGAACGTGCCACCAGCTCCGCAAAGCGCAGATTCTCCTGTGTCGGTACCTTCTCCGTGAACGCCGCACAGTCCGCGTCCGTCATGAAGAAGCGCCCGTTCTGGTAGAGCCGCAAAGCCAGCGTCCCGATTCCGGAGCGCCGCGTGATCTCCCACACACGCCCCGACGTGTCGCCGCCCGAACGCATCAGCTCGTGGATGCCCGCCGTCAGGTGGTTGTAGGTGTTGCAGCCCATCACGTACGCGCCGCCTGCCGCGTCCTGAACCGTCCGGTACAGCGCTTTCACAATCTGCGCTGTCGTACGTGTCCGGTCACGGAAGTGCCAGCCCTCCGGCGTGAGCTGATGGCCCGCGCCGCTGTCCGTCATCCCGGAGAGGTCATAGCTCGAGAAGTCATGCTTGATGAGCTGATAGCCCCAGCCCGCGACGCGCGCGACGTCCTCACCAATGCGCAGAAGAACCTCCGGCACGCTCGGGTCAAGGATGAAGCCCGTGTCCGGCTGAATCCCCACCGGACGCTCAAGACGCCAGCTCTCCGGCAGCGTTATGTCCTCCGAAAGCGTCGGACGCATCCACAGCCCCGGGATACAGCCCTCACGCCGGATGTCCTCCGCGACCTCGCCCATGTCGCCGAAACGGTCGTTGCCCACCCACGGGCCGCCGATGTACCCCTTCCGACGGTTTTTCTGCCAGCCGTCGTCGATCACCATGTACGGCCGCATACAGCCGTCTACCAGGCTCCCCATCAGTGCCGCGTCGTTATGGACGCTTTCCCGGGTAATGTTCCCGTAGGCGTAGTACCAGTTGTTCGCGCCGAATACCGGACGCGTCGGCAGCTTCGGATGCGGACACATCAGCCCCGCGAACGTCTGCGCCGCATCGAATGCCGTACCCTCGCCTTCATACGTGACCAGCTCGCAGGCATCAAGCGTGTCGAACGCCGCGCCGTCGCCGCCGCAGCGTACGTCCAGCCACAGCGTCACGCCGGACGCGTCCGTCTGCCAGAAGATGAACGCGTCCGGACCCGTCTTCACGCCGACACCCACGTACCGCGTACCTTCCCGCGTCATGAAATACCACGGCAGCTCCCGCTCCGGGCATGGGGTCTCCCAGCCGATGTCGCCGCAGTTGCGCTGCCAGGTGTCCCGCAGCACCCGCTCCACACCCCGGTTGCCGCAGACCCACCGCAGCTTGAACCGCTTCACGTATGGGGCGTTTTTGTCCCGCTCGATATGGATTCCGCCGTCATACCGCAGCCGTATCCCTCCGAATACATAGCCCTCCGATGTGCGCTCCATCTCATGGAAGCCGTCCGTCTCAACCCATGCGCGTACCGGAAGCTCCCGAAAATCCGCCGCTTGCATCGTTATCCCTTCCTTCCTGTGTGCTGCTTCCATTATATCAGAATGCTTTCCCGTACGCAACCGGGTTTGTCAGAATTTTACACGTCTTCTTCACAAAACCTTTATCTTCCCTCCGCCCGTTTCGGAAACAAATCTCTCCGTACATGCGTCTAATTTCAAGGTTCCACAAGCCTTTCCTTTTGTCAGGAGCATTTGATATGAAACGATTGTCCCTGCGCGGTTTGAAAAAGCCGCGTCCCGATCCTGCGGATGAACAGATCTCCCCCATGCGTCGCCTGTTCCATCGCAGCCCTCTCTCTGCGCGTGAGCGCCGCATCAAACATGCCTCCGCAGCCTTCCTCGCGCCCAGCATCGCCGGTACGCTGCTGTTTTTCGGGATGCCCTTCGTCGTCGTCATTTACTATGCACTCGTCGATAACCCCATCTCCCATAACTTCGTTTTTCTCAACAACTTCATCGCACTGCTCAACAATACCGCCTTCCGCCTTGCCGCGAAGAATACCGCGATGTTCTCTGTCGTCGCCGTACCTCTCGCCGTCGTACTGTCGCTGCTTTTAGCCATGCTTCTCGACAGTCGGATTCCTCTCGCCTCCCAGTTCCGTACCTTCTTCCTCTCCCCCATGATGGTTCCCGTCGCGTCTGTTGTGCTCATTTTCCAGGTCATCTTCCACTTCAACGGCGCGCTCAATGCGCTGCTCGCACGTTTCGGGCTGGCTCCCATCGACTGGCTCAAGTCCGAGTACAACCGCTACGTCGTCATGATCCTGTTCCTGTGGAAGAACCTCGGTTACAATATGATCCTCTTTATGGCAGCCCTCTCCAACATCCCCGCAGAAATCCTCGAGGTCTCCACCATCGAGGGATGCGGCGCACTGCGCAAGTTCTTTGCCATCAAGCTGCGCTACCTCTCCTCCACCATTCTGTTCGTCGCCATCCTCTCGCTCATCAACTCCTTCAAGGTCTTCCGTGAGGTCTACCTTCTCACCGGCGACTACCCCTACGACGGGCTCTACTTACTTCAGCACTTCATGAACAATACTTTCAAGTCCCTCGACTATCAGCGCCTCTCCGCTGCCGCCATCCTCATGGCCCTTGTCATGATCGTCATCATCGGCGTCCTCTTTCTTATAGAAAGCTACTACGGAAGGGATGTGGAAGGCTGATGCGCACACCAAGCCCTCACCGGCTACGGAAAAACCTCACCCGCGCTCTCATGTTCGTCATCGCCGCAGTCTTCGCCATCATCTTTCTCCTGCCCACCATCCTCACCATCTCCAACTCCTTCATGACCGCCACCGAGATCACCGCCAACTACGGTAAAATTTTTCAGAATGTCTCCGGCGGCTCCAAGAAGTTCATCTCCGAGACCGTCAACCTCAAGTTCATCCCTGACCGCGTCAGCTTCTCCCAGTACGCGACCGTCCTCATCAAAAGCCCCGCGTACCTTCTGAAGTTCTGGAACAGCGTCATCCTCGTCGTTCCCATCGTCATCTTCCAGGTGCTCGTCGCGAGCTTCGCTGCCTATGGGTTTGCACGCTATAAGGGCCGCCTGCGCGAGATTATCTTCTTCTCCTATATCATCCTCATGCTCATGCCCTACCAGGTCACGCTCGTCCCCAACTACCTCGTCTCCAAATGGCTCCATATCCTCGACACACGCTGGGCTATCATCCTCACCGGCATCTTCTCGCCGCTGTCCGTGTTCATCCTTACCAAGTACATGCGCCGTATCCCCGTCTCCTACGTCGAGGCTGCAAAGCTCGACGGTGCCAATGAGTGGCAGATCTTTACAAAGCTCTTCTTCCCGCTTTCCGGCGGCGTCCTCTATTCCGTCGCCATCCTTGTCTTCATCGACTACTGGAACATGGTCGAACAGCCCATCGTCCTTCTGTCCGATTCCGAGCTGCATCCGCTGTCCGTGTTCCTGTCAAAAATCAACTCCGGCGAGGTCGGACTGGCCTTCGCGGTCGCGACCATCTATATGATTCCCACCTTACTGATGTTTCTGCACGGCGAGGAACACCTCGTCGAGGGAATCACCTATTCCGGCGGTATAAAGGGGTAACATTCCATGAGTTCAGCAGTAAAAAACCGCGCATGGGTCAAAAACGCGGCGATCATCTTCCTCGCCGTCATGCTCGTGCTGACGTTCTTCTCCAACACCATCATGAACCGCGCTCTTCCCGAGGTTGCCGCACAGTACGCGCAGTCCGGTACCATCACCTCCAAGGTGCGCGCCACCGCCGATGTCAAGGCCAATATGACCTTCAACGTCGAGGTCGCCGAGACCCGCATCGTCGAAAGCGTTGCTGTCCGGCAGGGCGATACCGTCGAGGCCGGTCAGATTCTCTACTACCTCGCCGACCGTGAAAGCGCCGAGCTTAAAGAGGCTCAGGCTCAGCTCGATACCCTGCAGCTTGCCTACGACAAGGCCAAGCTGCAGCTTGAAATTCCCGATTATACCGCCGACGAGAACGAGATCGCACAGCTCGAGCAGGACCTTGCCGAGGCCCGTACCAAGCGCGACGAGATCGCCGCGAAGAACGAGAAGGTCAAGAAGGCCAAGGCTGCCGTCCGCTCCGCACAGAATTATGTCGACTCCCTCACCGATAAGCAGGCTTCCATCCAGGAGCAGATTGCCGCGCTGTCCGAGGGTTCCTCCGCGCTCAAGCAGTACCAGCAGGCGCTCGATCAGGCGAAGAAGGCTCTTGAGACCGCCAAGAAGAACCTCGAGAATATAAAAGCCGAGGGTGACATCGACGCCGCGCGCAAGACCGTCGATGAACTGGTCAAGACCCTCGAGGATGAACAGCTCAAATTGAACCGTATGAACGAAGATCTGCAGCGTCTGTACCTCGCGCGCGATATGGAGAACGCCGAATACCAGGCCGCCTACGACGATGCCGTCCGCGCGCTCGAGGAAGCGCTTCATACGGTTTCCTACGATGAAAATGGCAACCCCATCGACAACTCCGCCGCAGTCAACGCCGCCCAGGCCAACGTCGAAGCCGCACGGCGCAAGCTCGGCACCGCGTCCGACGCCGACATTCTCGCGCAGCAGCGCGCCATCGAGGATCAGCACATCACCATCACCCGCACCCAGAAGAGCCTCGACGCCGCACGTCAGGAGCTTTCCCGCATCGAGGGGCTTTCTTTCCGAAAGCAGCAGCTCGAAAGCGAGGTCACCCGCTGCGAGGGTGCCGTCGACGCCGCACAGAACAACTTCGACAACGCCCTCGAGAGCGCGTCCTCCTCCCTCAAATTGCAGCTCGATACCGTCAAGACGCAGCTCAGGGCCGCCCAGCACGCACTCGAGGATGCCAATACCGCCCTCTCCGATGCTCAGGCTGAAGCGTCCACCACCACCGAACAAGCCGACGCCGACATCAAGGCCAAGGAGCGTGAACTCGAGGCCAAAAGACTTGCCCTCGCGCAGAAAAAGGAGAAAGCCCTTAACGACGCCGCCCTCTCCAACCTCGACATGCAGGCCCAGGCCGACGCCATTGAGAAACAAAAAGCGCTCATCGAGACGCTCAAGAAGAAAGATACCGGCGCCACCATCACCGCGCAGTACGGCGGCGTTGTTACCTCCCTTTCCGCCGTCGCCGGCGATACCGTCTCCACCGGTTCTGTTGTCGCCGTCATCGAGGTCGTTGAGAAGGGCTATACCCTCCAGTTCACCGTCACCACCGAGCAGGCCAAGCTCATCCGCACCGGCGACGTCGCCTCCATCAACAGCTGGTGGGGCAGCGATACCGTCGTCACCGTCACCGGAATCCGCAGTGACCCGCAGAGTGCCGGAAAAAGCAAGATCATCGTCTGTTCCGTCGAGGGTGACGTCACCGTCGGTCAGTCGCTGAGCATCGTCCTCGGTGAGCGCGGTGCATCCTATGATATCGTCATCCCCAACTCAGCCATCCGTGAGGACTCCAACGGCAAGTTCATCCTCGTCGTTGAGTCCAAGTCCTCGCCGCTGGGCAACCGCTACATCGCCACCCGCGCCGATATCACCATCCTCGCGTCCGACGACAACAGTTCAGCCGTCTCCGGCGCCCTCTACGGCAATGAGTTCGTCATCACCACCTCAACCAAGCCCATCGAGGCCGGTCAGCAGGTGCGTATGGTGGAGACCTGATATGGACAGCTTCTTGAAACGCCACCGCTTCTTCATAATCCTCGAAAGCGCCGCCGTCGTGCTCATCGCTGTGCTCATGCTGTGGGAGAGCAGTCTCGTCGGAACACTCTCCTCTCAGAAAGCCGCCGCACGCTGGCAGAAATCCGGCCGCTATGCCCAGATCAGCGCCTTCTTCGCTGCCGGGCACGGTATGGATGAGAACGCCGTCTATACCCTCCGCACGGCCGTCAATTCAGCACTCACCCAGGCCTCCATCACCGCTCCCACCGACTCCGCACGGCTCTGGTACGACGCCTACAGCGCTGAGACCTCCCTCTCCGCAGCCACCTTCCGCGCTTCCGTAAACGCAGCCGTCACCGCCGTCGGAGGCGACTTCTTCCGCATCCATCCCCTCCCGCTCGAAAGCGGCTGGTACTTCTCCGACAGCGACATCACACAGGATCGCGTGCTGCTCGATACCGTCGCGGCCTGGCAGCTCTTCGGCTCCTATGACGTCGCCGGCATGGAGGTCACCATCGCCGGACGTCCCTTCGTTGTCGCCGGCGTCGTATCCCCCGAGCCTGACCGCTATACCTCCCGCGCCTATGGCGAGGCTCCGCGTATCTATATGAGCTATGTCACCCTCAGCGATTACCAGCAGACCGAGCTGACCTGCTACGAAGCCGTACTCCCCGACCCCGTCACCGGCTTCGCGCAGAACCTGCTGGCAAAACAGCTTCCCGTATCCGAAAGCTACCGGCAGATCATCGAGAACTCCGCGCGCTTTACCTTCTCCGGTCTGCTCGCGCTGCTGAAGGATTTCGCCGCCAGCCGCATGGTCTCCGTGCCGGTCGTCTATCCGTACTGGGAGAACGCCGCACGGATGCTCGAAATCCACGCCGTCTTACTGCAGCTGGCGTGGATGGTTCTGTGCATTGTCCCCATAACAGGGATTGTCGTCATCACCGTACGGCTCTGGAAGGGACGGCGTCTCCATTTTAAGGATATCCCCGACTACTATGAGCGTGCACGCGAATTTTTCAACGAAAAGCGCCTTGCGTGGAAAGAAAAACAGGCGCAGAAACCCAGCCGTAAAAAAGGGAAGGAAAAACTCCCCGAAGATTTGAAGGAGACGGAACATGAAGAAAGCACTCTGTAGGATTCTCGCGCTGACCCTGAGCGTTCTGTGTATCGCGGCGCTGTTCACGGGCTGCGGAAAAAAGGCTCCCGCACCGGTCAAGGTGCAATATGTCTACAAGTCCGAGGATATCGCACTCCCCGCCGGTATTCGCGAGGTCAACCAGGTCATCCACGCCGGCGACTACCTCTACCTCAACGGCGCCGACCATGACGAAAACTATAGCTACTACCAGCAGAAACTTGTGCGCATGAAGCTCGACGGCTCCGATGTCTCCGAGCTTCCCGTCTTCCCCCAGAATGACAATGAAGCCGAGCTCGATGGGAAAACCATCGCTGACGGAGACGCTGCGGCCGTTGAAGCTGTCCCGGATGACGCCTTCGGGGAAAATGTCAACGGGGGGGAGTACACCTACGTCCAGGGTATGTGCGGCGCCTCCGACGGGACGCTGTGGTACATCGAGAGCCGCAGCATTTACGACTACTCCGACCCCGAGAATTATAAAGAGGAGAACCACTTCACGCTGCGCCATGTAGACGGCGCGAATAACCCGCTCGCCGAGATCAACCTCGACGCGCTCAATACCGACCCGGAGGGCTGGTTCTACATCACCCAGTTCGCCATCGATGACGCCGGGAATATCTATCTGACGCTCAACGACCGCATTGCCGTACTCGACCCGACGGGTAAGAAGCTCTTCGAGATCGAGCTGGATATTGAAAACGGCGAGAATGTTTCCGGTATGATTCGCTCTGGCGAGGGCAAGATCATCTGCTCTTTCTACGGAAAAAGCGGCGGCAACAATACCGTCCGCGAGATCGATGTCGCATCCGGAGGATTCGGGCGTGAGGGCAAGATCACCAATACTGAGGGCGCCTCCACCTACGCCTACTATAACATCCTCCCCGGCTTCGGCTGCACGCTGTTCTACTCCGACCAGACCGCCGTCTATTCCTACGACATCGCGACCCAGGTCTCCACACCCGTCCTCAACTTCATCAACTCCGATATCGACGCCAATCAGAACAGCAACATCGTCCCCATCAGTGCCACGCAGATGATCACCATCGGCTATAGCTATGACGACTACTCCCCCGTCCTGATGCGTCTGACCAAGGTGCCCGATGAGGACGTCGTCGCCAAGCGCATCATCACCCTCGGCACCACCGGACTCAACTATATGACCCGCCGTGCCGTCGTCGCGTTCAATAAGTCCAACGAAGAATACCGCATCGAGGTGCGCGACTATAGCTCCTACAACGGTACCATCGTCGCCACCGCCGCCATGTCCTCCGGTTCCGAAATAGAATACGACTGGGAAGCCGGGATGAAGAAGTTCAACAACGAGCTCATTGCCGGTAATATCCCCGATATCATCCAGATCGACTCCAATATGCCCTACGCAAGCTACGTCTCCAAGGGTCTGCTCGCTGACCTCTATCCCTTCTTCGAGAAGGATGAGGAGTTTAACAAGTCCGACTTCCTCGAGAACATCTTCACCTCCCTCGAGACAAACGGAAAGCTCTATTCCTTCACCCCCGGCTTCAACCTCTACACCGTCCTGGGCAAGTCCTCCCTCGTCGGCAATACCGGCAGCTGGACGATGGATCAGATGCTTGCGCTGCAGTCCGCTCACCCCGACGCCAAGCTCTTCTCCGAAACCACCCGCGACAACTTCATGCAGTACGCCATCACCCTCTCCGCCGACTCCTACATTGACTACCAGAAGGGAGCCTGCTCGTTCAACACACCGTCGTTCCAGCGCCTCCTCGAGATTGCCAAGACCTTCCCCGAGGAGATCAACTACGAGGAGCTTTGGGGCGAAGAAAACTGGGAGGAATACTGGAACGAGTCCCAGACCCAGTACCGCGATAATAAGACCTTGCTGATGGTTTCCTACCTCTACGACTTCTCCTACCTCCACACCATCGAAGCCGCGCAGTTCGGCGAGCCCGTAACGTTGATCGGCTTTCCGTGCGACAACGGCTCCGGCTCGGCGTTCATACTCAGCCAGCAGTACGCCATCTCCGCGAAGTCCGCCAACTCCGCCGGCGCTTGGCAGTTCCTCCGTTCCTTCCTCACCGACGAATACCAGAATAAGCTTTCCGAAAACTCCGGCGAGTTCCCCATCAAGCTCTCCGCTCTCTCCGCCTATGCCCAGAAGGCCATGACCCCCCATACCTACGTAGACGAAAACGGCAATACCGTCGAGCAGCCCAATACTTACTGGATGGTCGACCAAGAAATCGACATCGGCTACCCCACCCAGGCTGATATCGACCGCATGATGGACTTCATTCGCAGCATCAAGACCGTCTTCCGTACCGACAGCTCCCTCATGGACATCATCAACGAGGAGACCGGTGCCTTCTTCGCGGGTCAGAAAACCGCCCAGGAGGTCTCCGATATCATCCAGAACCGCATCCAGATCTATATCAGCGAGTCGAGATAAACGCATAACAAAACGCCGCCCATCCGGTTATACGGAAGGGCGGTGTTCTTATGTGTTTTGATACGTGACGATATACTCAAGTAGCTCCGTGAGGGGACCCGGGCAGGTCTCCCGGGTACATCTTGCAGCGCGGCCGGGGCATCGGCAGCGGGAGGTTCGGTGGATGCCATAAGCCGACGAAGAAACCTCACAGATTTATCTGTGAGGTTTCCATACAAATGGTTGCGGAGGCAGGACTTGAACCTGCGGCCTCCGGGTTATGAGCCCGACGAGCTACCAACTGCTCTACTCCGCGATATGAAGAGGTCTGGTGCCGGAGACCGGGTTCGAACCGGTACGGGATCGCTCCCACGGGATTTTAAGTCCCGGGCGTCTGCCTGTTTCGCCACTCCGGCGGGTCTCCGATTACATCCTCTCTTGAATTCCTTTTTAGTATACCATATCTTTCCCCGTTTGTCAAGGGGTCTCCATAACTTTTTGCCTCTTCCGTTGACATCCTCCCCCGAACATGCTATACTTCTTTTGTACTCATTACTACCGCCCGGAGGATTACTCATGAACCTGTATCATAAAATCGACGAAATCATCGGTCACACCCCCCTGCTCGCGCTCGACCGCCTTGCCGCAAATCTCGGCGCGACCGTCGCCGTCAAGCTCGAGTGCATGAACCCCGCCGGTTCCGCCAAGGATCGCGCCGCCATGTCCATGCTCGATGACGCCGAGGCGAAAGGCCTTCTCCACCAAGGTTCCGTTATCATCGAGCCGACCAGCGGCAATACCGGCGTCGGACTCGCCGCCATCGGCATCCCGCGCGGCTACCGCGTCATCCTCACGATGCCCGAGACGATGAGTGCAGAACGCCGCAGCCTGCTGAAAGCCTACGGAGCCGAGCTCGTCCTCACCGACGGCAAACGCGGTATGACCGGCGCCATCGAGAAGGCCCGCGAGCTTGCCCGCGATATCCCCGGTGCGTTCATCCCCGGCCAGTTCGTCAACCCCGCCAATACCGATGCCCACTACACATCCACCGGCCCCGAGATCTGGAACGATACCGACGGCAAGATCGATATCTTCGTCGCCGGTGTCGGCACCGGCGGCACCATCACCGGCGTCGCACGGTATCTTAAGGAGCAGAATCCCGCCGTCCGCATCGTCGCCGTCGAGCCTGAAAACTCCCCCGTTCTCTCCGGCGGTCAGGCAGGCCCTCATGGGCTGATGGGCATCGGCGCGGGCTTCGTGCCCGATATCCTCCGCCGCGACCTCATCGACGAGGTCATCACCGTCTCCGACGCGGACGCCTATGCCGCCGGACGCAAGCTCGCCCGTACCGAGGGCATCCTCGCCGGCATCACCTCCGGCGCTGCCCTCTGCGCCGCTCTCACCCTCGCCGCACGTCCCGAGAATCGGGACAAGTTCATCGTTGCCCTGCTGCCCGATACCGGCGAGCGCTACCTCTCCACGCCGCTGTTCTCCGAGTGAGCCATCTGCCGCTGCTTCGACGACCTGACCGCCGACTCTCACGCGTTTGAATCAATGCCGTGAAAGCAAAAGTTTACAAACCGTCTATTGTATTTTCCCTCATGTGAGGAATATAATCAAAGGGTAGTTAACGCTGTGTCAATTCCGTACTTCCCGACGTGAAAGGACGTGAGCGCTTGCCTCTTCCTGCTTTTATGCGGCTCACCGATGAGAAAAAGAGGGCACTCGCCGACGCCGCTATCCGTGAGTTCTCCGCCGCTCCCTATGATAAGGTTTCCGTCTTCAAAATCGCCCGCAGCGCCGGGATATCCCGCTCCGGCTTCTACTACTATTTCACCGGCAAGGAGGATATCTACCGCTATCTGCTCGAGCTTCTGGAGAATGACTTCTACACGTCCCTCCCCGAGCGTATCGATATCTTCTGCGTCCCCGTACGGATGCTCGAACACTTCGCAGCCTTCAAGGGAACCGAGATGCAGAACTTTGTCGAACGCGTACTCGAAAACCTCAAGCCGTCGGTACATACGCACTTCTCCGCACCTTTTCTCGGCTCACTCTCCCCCTTCCCCGTCACACTGCTCGGTCTCGAACAATTCCGCAGCCGTGACCCAATCGATATGCGCATCTTCTTCTTTCTGTCGTTTTCATGCACCGTTCTCGCCCTCCAGCGCTATTATCAGAAGGATATCTCTCTCGACAATGCCCGCGCGTTCCTTGAGCGTACCCTCGAAATGCTCCGCTGCGGCGTCTGCCGATAGGAGCAATATCCCCGGTCGGGGATCTGCCTTTCCGGGATACAGGTGCCGTGTCCCGGTTCTCAAACCCCAAGCGTCCGTCTGAAAACGGATGTATCCTTCACCTGCAGTTTAAGGTTTCTGTTGAAAGGAGTATATTATGAGTCTGTCCGGTTCCGGCGGTAAAAAACCGCTGATTTATTACGTCATCATCGTCGGCGTCGTGCTGCTGCTGCTCAACGCCTTCGTCTTCCCGTCGCTTTTGGAATACAGCGTCCGTGAGGTCGGCTATAACGACTTCCTCAATATGCTTGAAGCCGGGAAGATCTCCGCTGTCTCGCGCGGAGATACGCAAATCACCTTCGTCGCCTCCGATGAGGACGGCCGGGACGCGTACTATAAAACCGGCCTGTGGGATGATCCCTCCCTCACCGAAAAGCTCTACACCTCCGGGGTCAATTTCACCGAGGAGATTCCCACCAAGACCTCCCCCATCCTCAGCTTCCTTCTCTCCTGGATCTTCCCCGTGCTCATCTTCACCTTGCTCGGCAACTTCCTGATGAAGCGTATGAGCGGTGCCAGAAACGCGATGAGTTTCGGCAAATCCGGCGCGAAGATATACGCCGAGACCTCCACCGGCAAAACCTTCGCCGACGTCGCCGGTCAGGATGAGGCCAAGGAAGCCCTCACCGAAATCGTCGACTTCCTCCACAACCCGCAGAAGTACGCCGCCATCGGCGCGAAGCTCCCCAAGGGCGCGCTGCTCGTCGGCCCTCCCGGAACCGGTAAGACGCTGCTCGCACGCGCTGTCGCCGGAGAAGCCCGTGTGCCGTTCTTCTCCATCTCCGGCTCGGAGTTTGTCGAGATGTTTGTCGGTATGGGCGCGGCAAAGGTGCGCGACCTCTTTAAGCAGGCGTCCGAGAAGGCTCCTTGTATCGTCTTCATCGACGAGATCGATACCATCGGCAAAAAGCGCGACGGAGGTCAGTTCGGCGGCAACGATGAGCGCGAGCAGACCCTCAACCAGCTCCTGTCCGAGATGGACGGCTTCGACAGTACAAAGGGCGTTGTCATCCTCGCCGCGACCAACCGCCCTGAATCGCTCGATAAAGCCCTGCTGCGTCCCGGACGCTTCGACCGTCGCATCCCCGTCGAGCTGCCCGACCTCCTGGGGCGTGAGGCAATCCTTAAGGTTCACGCCAAGGACGTCAAGATGGCGCCCGACATCGACTTCTCCATCATCGCGCGCGCTACCTCCGGCGCCTCCGGCGCGGATCTTGCCAATATCATCAACGAAGCCGCCCTGCGCACCGTCCGTATGGGACGCGACTTCGTCACACAGGAAGACTTACAGGAGAGCGTCGAGGTCGTCGTAGCGGGCTATCAGCGTAAGAACGCCGTCATCAACGAAAACGAGAAGCGTATGATCGCCTACCACGAGATCGGCCACGCGCTCGTCGCTGCCAAACAGTCCGGCTCCGCTCCCGTGCAGAAGATCACCATCGTTCCGCGTACGTCCGGCGCGCTCGGGTATACGATGCAGGTTGAGGAAGGTGAGCGCGTGCTTCTGACGCGTGAGGATGCGCTCAATAAGCTCACGACCCTCACCGGCGGACGCGCAGCCGAGGAGCTCGTCTTCAATACCCGTACTTCCGGCGCGTCCAACGACATCGAACAGGCTACCCGCATCGCCCGCGCCATGATCACCCGCTTCGGTATGAGCGATCAGTTCGGTATGGTCGCGCTCGAGCAGGTCACCAACCAGTATCTCGGCGGCGACACCGCTCTCGCCTGCTCCGCCGAGACCGCCGCGAAGATCGACGCCGAGGTCATCCGCATCGTCAACGACGCCCATGCCCGTGCCGTCGAAATTCTTCGCGCCAACCTCGACAAGCTCCACTCCCTGAGCGCCTACCTGCTCGAACAAGAGAGCATCACAGGCGAGGAGTTCATGAAGCTGCTGAATGACTGAGCCGCTGCCGACAAAATGCCCCCGTATCAGATGTCCCGTTCCGGGATGTGATACGGGGGCTTTGTCTGCCCCGGGACAAATACCGGGAAGCCGTTTGTTTCCGTACATCCCCATTTGATCTTGCATTTTCACCGTCTTTTTGTTATACTGTAGGCATCAGGTACGAATCTTCCCCAAAGAGAAGTTTCCCGGCCTCCTGACGATGTCTGCGCTGCGGATAGAGAGATTGAGACCATGGCCGGTCATCGCCGGCTGCGTGAGACGCTTTGAGGGGATTCGAACAAGCCGTATGCGGTAAAGAGCCTGATTCTGTCTGAAAGAAGGATTCTTTATGCAACAGTTGAAGATGTACCGCCCCGACCTGCCGGTGCCGGATTACACGCTGCCGGAGGGCTACACCATCCGCGCGATGAAGCCGGGCGAGGAAGTGCTGTGGAGCGTCGCGTGTCTGGACGCCTTCGTGCCGTCGGTCGACCCGATCTGGTATGCCAAACATATGAATCGCGGCGTCCAGACGGAGAATGTGCTGCTGCTGTTCCACGGCGACGAGTGCATCGGTACCGCCACCGCGCAGAATCTCCCCGATGGGCCCTACCTCCACTTCGTCGCCATCCGCAGCGCCTACCGGGGACGAGGACTCTCCCGGCCGCTGTGCCTGGCCGTGTTGAAACGGCATGCGGAGCTCGGGCATCATGGCTGCTACCTCACCACCGACGACTTCCGCCTCCCCGCCATCGCACTCTACCTCAAGCTGGGATTCGAGCCGGTGCTGTGGACCGACGACGCGGAGGAACGTTGGGAGAAGGTGTATCAGGCGCTCGACGATTCCACCAGACCGGCGTCGATTCTCTGCTCGGGTTGATTTGTAACCTGCGTCTGTATCAAAATCAAGAATAAAAGCGGGCTTCGCGTGAATGTTCTTCCCGACGAAGCCCGCTTTCCTGTATACGCCTTACAGCGCAATTTCTACCTCATGCCCGCAGGCGGCCGAGCGCACGATGCCGTCGATGATCGCCTGGTTGTAGATGATCTGGCTCGTCGGGATCGGCGCCTTCCCGCCGGTCAGCACCGCGTCCACAAACGCCCGCACCTTACTCTCGAACAGATTCCCCTTCTCCTGCTTCTCAATCGGGATCGGCGTGGCTGTCGGCTTGCCGAAGACGTCGTGGTACAGCGTGATGTCGCCCACCGTGCCGTCCCACGCACCGCCCCACAGCTCGTAGTGCGGCTGGCGTACCTTCAATCCCGCGTCCTTGCCTAAGAACAGGAAGTCGCCCGTCGTGTCCATGTGCATCGCCCACGACATGCGGAAGTCCAGCGTGATGCCGCCCTCCAAACGCACGAACGCCGCCGAGAAGTCGTCCACCGAGAAACGTTCGCTCTCACCGTAATACTTCGGGTTCTTGCCGAAGTAGTCGTACGCCACTGCCGATACCGTCAGAGGCTTCGGGTACCCGATCGAGTTGAGCGCAAAGTCCAGCGCATAGCAGCCGATGTCCCCCAGCGCTCCCACGCCCGCTTTGTCGCGGTCGATGAACGTTCTGCCCGGGATGCCGCGCCGACGTCCGCCGCCCGTCTGGACATAGTACACATCGCCCAGCGTACCAGCCGCGATCAGGTCGTGTACCAGCCGGAAGTTTGCGCCGTAACGCGGCTGGAACCCGATCGACACGATCTTCCCCGACTTTTTCTCCGCAGCCATAACCGCTTTCGCCTCGTCCAGCGTCAGCGTCATCGGCTTCTCCAGCAGAACGTGCTTCCCGGACTCCAGCGCAGCGATCGTGCACACCGCGTGCTGCGTGTTGTATGTGCACACCGATACCGCATCGATGTCCTTACGCGCGCACAGCTCCTCGCAGCTCTCGTACGCGTCTGCCTTGGCCAAGTTGAACTCATCCAGGAACGCCCGCGCCTTGCCCGGAATGATGTCCGCGCCTGCGACGATTTCCACATCCTTGAAATTCTTATAGGCGTTCGCATGCGCATGCGCGATGCCGCCCGTCCCGATGATGCCGATACGCAGTTTCTTCGCCATGTTCCTGATTCCTCCTGTTGTTCATTCCTATTGGTGTTGTTTGACAGTATATCACAATGCGCGAAGAATTTCAAGTTGCTCTTGCATCTTTCCGGGTCAAATGTTATAATAAGTCAGACCGTCCATGCGTTTTTATCATTCGGAAGCTTTGCGAAGGAGGAGCGCGTATGAAAGTCTATATCCACACCGATATCGAGGGCGTCAGCGGCGTGGTCGAGTGGGACCCGCGCAGCAGCCGCTACAGCGATATCGAGAAGTTCGAGAAACGCCGCGTCATCGGCCGCCTGCTGACCGAAGAGGTCAACGCAGCCGTCCGCGCAGCGTGTGATGAGGGCGCCGATACTGTTTACGTCAGCGACAACCACGGCGACTGCAAATCCATCGACATCGAGCAGCTTGACCCGCGCGCCGAGCTGCTGCACGGGATGGCCAACCTGCAGCCGGCGTGGGTGCCGTGCCTCGATGCAAGCTTCGACTGTGTTGTCGCCGTCGGGATGCATGCGATGGCCGGGAGCCATTACGCCAGCCTCCCGCACTCCTGCTGGCACGTCAACGGCGATACGCTGCGGCTGTCCGAAGCTACGATGTGCGCCGCCCTTGCCGGGACGTTCGGGGTCCCTTTCGTCTTCGCGTCCGGCGACCAGACCGTCACCGCCGAGATCCGGGAGAAGATCCCCGCGTGCGAGACCGCCGTCGTCAAGACCGCGCTGTCGCCCTACTTCGCGCGCTCCCTCCATCCGACCGTCGCGCGCCGGCTCATCTACGACGGCGTACGGCGCGGCATCTCCCGGCGGCGTGAGATACCGCCGTTCATCATCCCCGGCCCGCCCTACACCGTCGCCGCGTCCGACCGCGACCCGGAAGTGCTCATCTCGCCCCCGATGTCCGGCGAGGACTTCTTCCGCCTCGTCCACGATTACCTCAATACCTTTCCCTGGAACGCCTTCGGGTGTCAGGATATCTCAAATAAAGTCGTTGATTTAAGCCCGTATTCAAAAAAATAAGGGGGTTTTCTTTATGAGCCTGGGTGCCATCCGCGCGTTCCAGCTCGACCTTGCCCGGCAGATCGAGACGCTGCCGGCTGTCTTCCGCTTCTTCGACGTTGCCGCCGCCGCAGGCTTCAATATGTGCATCCTCTACCTCGAGGACCGTATCAAAACCGCCTCCTACCCTTACTCCGCCGACATCGACTCCTACTCCCCCGCCCAGATTGCCGAAATCGTCGCCTATGCCGGGAAGCTCGGATTGGAGCTGGTGCCCGTCGTTTCAAACCTCGGACATACCGAACGCTTCCTGCGCCATCCGCAGCTTGCCCATCTCGCCGAGCTGCGCGGCAATATCGCCGGACGCTTCTCCAAGGCCGGACACGCGTCCTATAACGCCGTATGCCCGTCTCTCCCCGAGACCGCCGCCTTCTTCGACCGCTATATTGCCGAGGTCGCAGCACTCTTCCCGTCGCCGTACTTCCATGTCGGGCTCGACGAGGTCTGGGATATGGGCCTGTGCGAGCTGTGCCGCCCGCGTGTCGAACGGGACGGCCTCGGCGGTATCTTCCGTGAGCATGTCCTCCATTCCCATGCGCTGCTGAAAAGTCTCGGCAAAACCATGCTCATGTGGGACGACCTGTTCGAGAGCTTCCCCGACGTCATCGAGCAGATTCCGCGCGATATCGTCATGTGTACCTGGTACTATGGCTACATCGACCGCTACCCCGACGGCCACTTCAATAACCGCCGCCGTGAGGACGTCTTTGCAAAATATGACCGCCTCGGCATCCGCTACCTTGCGTCGACCAACGTCCGCGTCACCAATGTCGAGAGCTTCACCGCCTATGCCGACCGTTATCGCCCGCTCGGCATGTTTGCCACGCTCTGGGAACAGGAACGGATGCCGCTGACCACCTTCCACATCCTCGTCGCACAGGCCGGGCTGCTCTGGCAGGGTGTCGAGCCTGACAATCCCCCGGCGCGGCTCGCGAAAGCGGTAAAACTCGTCTGCGGCGACGTCTCCGACGCGTTCGCAGAGGCATGCGCGCAGGCATTGATCTTCGAGGCGCCCGTGCCGTCTCTCGCGGATGCCGTACGGTCGCTTGAGATGCCCCACGCCGATACGCTGCAAAAAACTGCGTGGCGGACTTACCTGGCGAGACGATTGGGTGAGACATCCCCCAAGACTGCGGTGAATGACCATGCTGCGGGCAGCCTGTACGCCGACGCGCTGCGCTATACCCTCGCGCTGCCGTCTCTCAGCGCGCGTATCCATACCCTCGCCGTGCGGCTGTTTGATCTGCGTACCGGCGAGCGCGGTTGCGATACCGATGCGCTGCTGCGTGACCTCAACGACTGCGCCGCTCGGATACAGGCTCTCCGCGCGGATGTGCTGTCCCTGTGGGAGCGCTGCCGCGAAGGGCTTCCTCATCCCGCGCTCGATGCCCAGTACGACGCTCTTTCCCATACCGCCGACGCACTCATCGCCGCCGCACGGTCCGCACAGTTTGCCGAAGCCGGACGGCTCGACCTACGCTTCTTCCTTCCCGACCAGCACGGCGCAGCATTCACCCGCGTCGATGTCGCCTATACGGACGGTTCCCGCGAAACTCTCGCCGAGAGTTGCTTCAAGTCCTATAATCTCGACGTCCCCTACTTTACCCGCGCGTTCCTGCTGCCCTGCGGGAAAACACCGGCGTCCGTCACGCTCAGCGTCCGGGGCTACGGAGGCTGCGGCTTTTCCTACGTCGAAGCGCGTACCTCCGACGGTGTGCGCTGTCTGCCCTGTGCGATCTCTCAGGCTGACGGCCGCGTCGAGCACCCCGCGTGGCTGCTCATAGACGACACCCGCCCGTGCTACCTCGGTGAGCAGGATGTCCAGCGCGCAATCCTCTACCCCGGCGTCTCCGTTGAAGAAAGCTCCGTCACCGTCAGGCTGCAGGCCGAATAAGAAAGGAGCCCCGTTATGCTTCCTTATAAAGACCCGTCGCTCTCCCCCGAGGAACGCACCGCCGACCTCGTGCCGCGCATGACACTTGATGAAAAGCTCGCGCAGATGCGGCTTCTGTGCTCCCCCGGCGGATTCTTTCCGGGTTATGTCTTTTCCGAGGAAAAGCTCCTGCCGCTTTTAGACCGCTGCGGCGCCATGTACTGCAACGACTCCCCGCCCGCGAAGTTTATCAACGACCTGCAGGACTATATGCTCCGTAAGACGCGCCTCGGGATTCCCGTCGCCATCCACGGCGAATCCCTCCACGGTGTGCTCCACCGTGATGCCACCGTCTTCCCGCAGTGTCTGGGACTCGGCGCGTCGTGGGATCCGGCGCTCATTTCCGAGATCGCCGATACGTTGGGCTTTGAGGCTCGCGCGCTCGGCATCCGCCAGACCTATGCCCCGAACCTCGACCTGTCGCGTGACCCGCGCTGGGGACGCGTCGAGGAAAATTACGGCGAGGATCCCTACCTCACCTCCCGCATGGGTGTCGCGTACATCAAAGCGTTCCAGTCCCACGGCTGTGCATCGTCTCCGAAGCATTATGTCGCGCACGGCTCCCCCGAGAGCGGCGTCAATATCTCGCCCGTCCACGCCGGTGAACGCGAGCTGCGTGAGACGATGCTCATTCCCTTCGCCCGTGCGTTCACCGAGGGCGGCGCACTGTCGGTCATGCCCGCATACTCTGAGCTCGACGGCGTCCCCGTTCACGCGTCGCGCTTCCTGATGACCGACATCCTGCGCGGTGAGCTGGGCTTTAAAGGCCACGCCGTCTCCGACTGGGGCGCGATCAACATGCTCACAAGCGTCCATCACGTCGCCGGGGATGCCAAGACCGCCGGGATCATGGCGCTCACCGCCGGGATCGACGTCGAGGCTCCGTCGCTCTACGGGTTCGCCGACAACCTCCGCGATGCCGTCGTGTCCGGCGAGGTGCCGATGACACTCATCGATCAGGCTGTCGCGCGCGTGCTGTATGTCAAATTCCGCACGGGGCTGTTCGAAGACCCATTCGTCCCCGATCATGCCGCCGTTCGAAACACGCAGTCGCTGAAGCTGTCCCGCAGAGCCGCGACCGAATCCGCCGTGCTGCTGAAGAATACCGGTATCCTCCCTCTCGCGAAAAACCCCGGACGCGTTGCCGTCATCGGCCCGAACGCGTACTATACGCAGCTCGGCGACTATACATTGGAGGAATCGGCACGGCGCGGTGTTACCGTATGTCAGGCGATGACCGAACGGCTCGGCGCGGAGAACGTGCTGTGTTCGCGCGGCTCCCACATCGCCTACAACAACCCGCAGCTCCTCGACGACGCCGTCCGCAAAGCCCGGGCGTCCGACGTCGCGGTCGTCGTGCTCGGCGACAATTCCTCCTACTACCACGGATGGTGGGGCGACGATGAGTCCTCCCGCCGCCCGGTCGTCACCTGCGGCGAGGGCTTCGACGTCACCGATCTCGACCTCCCCGCAGCGCAGCAAAAGCTGCTCGAGGCCGTGTATCGGACCGGCACGCCCACCGTCCTGGTGCTGATGTCCGGACGCCCACACTCCGTCACCTGGGCCGACGCGCATCTCCCCGCCATCCTCGAAGTCTGGTATCCCGGTGAGCAGGGCGGACATGCCGTCTGTGACCTGCTGTTCGGTGACGTCAACCCGTCGGGCAAGCTGCCGATCTCCGTCCCGCGCTCCGTCGGACAGCTCCCGTGCTACTATAACCGCAAGGTGTCCTCCGCGAATATCTATCACCAACCCGGCTCTCCCGAGAACCCCGGACGCGATTACGTCTTCGAAACCACCACGCCGCTTTATCCCTTCGGTTACGGGCTGTCCTATACCACGTTCGTATATGAAAATCTCACCGTTACGCCCGAGACCGGACCGGACGGGAACATCACCGTAGCCGTCGACGTCCAAAACACAGGCGACCGGACAGGCGCGGAGGTCGTGCAGCTCTATCTCACCGACTGCGTGTGCCGGATCACACCGTTCGTCAAGCAGCTGCGCGGGTTCAAGAAGGTCACACTTGCGCCGGGTGAGACAAAACGCGTCACGTTCGCCCTCGGGTTTGAGGATTTCGCGTTCATCAATGAGCAGATGCGCCCGGAGGTCGAGCCGGGAACATTTACGGTGTCTGTAGGAGGTTTGCACGCGGAGTTTCGCGTCGTATAATGGATAAACTGGAAACCCTTCGTAAGTTCTTCGGGCATGACGCCTTCCGCGAAGGTCAGGAAACGCTCGTCGACGCGCTGCTGCAGGGCCGCGACGTCTTCGGCGTCATGCCCACCGGCGCCGGCAAATCGATCTGCTATCAGATCCCCGCGCTCATGCTCCCCGGCGTCACAATCGTCGTCTCTCCGCTGATCTCCCTGATGAAGGATCAGGTCGAGGCGCTCGTCGACGCCGGCATCCCCGCCGCGTTCCTCAACAGTTCTCTGAGTTCCGACGAGTACACGAACACCCTCTCCGACGCCCGCCGCGGTGCGTACAAGCTGCTGTACGTCGCCCCCGAGCGTCTGCTTACCGATTCCTTTTTACGCTTCTCACAGTCCGTACCGATCTCTCTCGTCGCCATCGACGAGGCGCACTGCGTCTCCCAGTGGGGGCAGGATTTCCGCCCCAGCTATCTCAAAATCGTCGAGTATATCGACCGCCTCCCCGTGCGCCCGGTCGTCGGCGCCTTCACCGCCACCGCTACCCATGAGGTGCGCGATGACATCATCCGGATGCTGCAGCTCCATGACCCGCTCACACTCGTCACCGGCTTCAACCGTCCGAATCTGCGCTTCGAGGTGCTGCGCCCGCGTAATAAGAATGCCGCGCTGCTCTCCCTCATCCGCGGCTTCGGCGACCGCTCCGGCATCGTCTACTGCGCCACCCGGAAAGCCGTCGAAAGCGTCTGCGAGCTGCTCACGTCTGCAGGGCTCCCCGTTACCCGCTATCACGCCGGGCTCTCTGACGATGAGCGCCGCAAAAATCAGGAGGACTTCGCCGCCGACCGCTGTCCCATCATCGCCGCTACCAATGCGTTCGGGATGGGCATCGACAAGTCCAATGTCGGCTATGTCATCCACTACAACCTTCCGAAAAATCTCGAAAGCTACTATCAGGAGGCAGGCCGTGCCGGCCGCGACGGCGAACCCGCTACCTGTACGCTTCTCTACAGCGCGCGCGACGTCTCCACCGCCCGCTGGCTCGTCGAGCACTCCGGCGATCACTCCGACATCGACCCGCAGACACGCGAGCTTCTCTATCAACGCGACATGCTCAGGCTCGACGCGATGTGCGGCTACGCCGTCACCACCGACTGCCTGCGCGCGATACTGCTGCGTTACTTCGGGGAACCCGCACCCGATATCTGCGGCAACTGCTCCAACTGTTCCCTCGAGTTCGAGACGCGCGACATCACCGTCGAGGCGCAGATGCTGCTGTCATGCGTCTACCGGCTGCGGAAAAAAGAGCGCACCGTAGGCATAGCGCTGCTGGCAGACATCCTGCGCGGGAAAGGCAGGCGCGTTGACAGCCCCGTCTACCGCGATCTGTCCACCTTCGGCCTGCTCTCCGAGATGCCCACCGCGAAAATCCGCGCAATCATCGAGCATCTGGTGCATCAGGGATACCTTGCTCAGATGCCCGGCAGCCTGCCCGTCCTCACGCTTACCCGGAAAGCCCGCGGCGTCCTCTTCCACGGCGAACCGGTATTCATGAAGGTTGCCAAGCCTCAGCCGCGCACGTCCTCCGCCACGCGTCCGGTTCAGACGTCGCTGCTGCACAAACCCTCCGGCGGCGAGGATGAGGTGTTCGTCCAGCTCAAGCTGCTGCGCACCCTCATCGCGGACCGTGAGAAGCTGCCGCCGTATATGATCTTCTCCGACGCCACCCTCCGCGATATGGCAAAAAAGCTCCCCCTGACCGATGCCGAGTTCCTTGCGGTCTCGGGGATCGGGCAGGCGAAGCTTCGTAAATACGGCGAACAGTTTATGACGCTGCTGCGGCTGGTCAAACGGTAGCCCTACGCAAACGCCCGCGACAGCTCCTCGACAATCAATTGCTGACCGCGCTCATTGGGATGAATGCCATCCACGCAGATCAGCGATGCGCAGTCCCGCCGCTTCAAAAACGCCGAGCGCACATCGATCAGTAAACAGTTCATCCGCCGCGCAATCTCCGATACAGCGTAGGAGTACATCTCCTGGTAACGGTAGATCGTCTGCGTGTCACCCAGGAATTTCAGGATGCGCTCGCGGCTTAAACCCGTTCTGGTGATCCAGCTCAGGTACCGCGACGCGTCGATCGGCGGCAGTGTCATCAGTATCGGCTGGATGCCGCGTTCCTTCAGCGTGTTGATGATGTCCGTGTAGAGCTGCCGGAAACGGCTGAGCTCCGTGTTCGGCGTGTGCGGTGCGTCCGGCTCCTCGCTGACCTTTTCCCAGTCGAAGTCGCAGTCGTTCCCGCCGTACTCCACGATCGCGCACGCGATGTCCTCTCCCTCGCGCGCAAGCGTTGTCTTCACAATTTCCGCGCCGCGGTCTGCCGTACAGCCGAACTTCGAGAGGTTGCGCACCTTTTCCGCACAGATCCTCCCCCAGTCCAGCGCTTTCGAAAAGCGGTATCGTCCAGCTGCCTCGTCCCAGATCACTCCCCGCAGGATCGAGTCTCCGAATACATAAAGCTGCTTTTCCATCGTCCTCACCTCCGACTTTTCGTACTCATATTTTAGCATATTTCCCCGCGTTTTGCAAGTCATATACCCGCGCATGTGTCTTGTATCAGAAAATTTTTACCCCGCCCTCCGGCATGATGATTAAAAACTTAATATACGCCGGCAAGTCTTCCCGCGTGTATATTTTGTGCCTTGTACGACGAGAATCCGCCGTGTATACCCCCGTTCTTCGCAGCGTACATTCTGTTTTCACATCTCATACACGTGCGCGGTGTTCATAAAATAGTTCTGGATTTTTTGCACATATGTGATATAATAAGATATGTCCATTTTTATTCTCCCCCTTTAGGAAAGGAGAGCGCCTTGCAAAAGCTGATTCGCGAGGTCGGATGGTTCTTCTCCTGTACCCTCGGCACCATCTTTAAGGTCCTTCTCACCATCTTCGTCATCGGTGCCGTCACAGCCGCCATCTGCATTACCGTCTTCGCTGTCTATATCGACCGCTATATCAAGCCCGCACTCGAGACCGTCAACGTCGCCGATATGACGCTCAACTATACTTCCGTCGTCTGTGCCGTCGATTCCGAAACCGGCGAGGAGATCGAGCTTGAACAGCTCTACGACGAGAATAACCGCATCTGGATTGACTACGACCGGATCCCGGCCGATATGTACCACGCCGTCGTCGCCGTCGAAGACAACCGCTTCTATACCCATCACGGCGTCGACTGGGTCCGTACCATCGGCGCCACCATCAATATGGTCATCCCGCTGCGCGCAGGCTTCGGCGGCGGCTCCACCATCACCCAGCAGCTCATCAAAAACCTCACCGGTGAGGACGACGTCACCGTCGAACGCAAGCTGCAGGAGATCCTCCGCGCCCTCGAGTTCGAGAAGTCCTATACCAAGGAGGACATCCTCGAGCTGTACCTCAACGTCGTCTACTTCGGGCGCGGCTGCTACGGCGTCGAAACCGCCGCCCAGACCTACTTCGGCAAGTCCGCCTCCGAATTGTCTCTCGCCGAGTGCGCCTCCATCGCCGCCATCACCAATTCCCCCACCTACTATGACCCCATCCGCCGCCCTGAGAATAACAAAAAGCGGCAGGAGATGATCCTCGACCTCATGTATGCCCAGGGCTACATCGAGACCGAGACCGAATACCTGGCCGCTAAAAACGAGGAGCTCCACGTCCAGAGCCTCTCTGCCGTCAACGCCGATACTCAGCCCAAGCAGAGCTACTACGTCGACCAGGTCATCAACGACGTACTCGCCGACCTCCAGAGCGAGCTCGGGTACTCCGCCAAAGCAGCCTCCAACCTGCTGTTCTCCGGCGGCTTGCGCATCTACGCCTGTATCGACCCCGATATCCAAGCCATCGTCGATGAGGTCTATCAGGATACCGTAAATCTCCCCCATACCATCGACGTCTCCCAGCCCCAGTCCGCCATGGTCGTCATGGACCCCTACAACGGCTATGTCGTCGCGATGGCCGGCGGTACCGGTACGAAAACCGTCGACCGCGCCTGGAACCGCGCCACCATGACCCGCCGCTCCCCCGGTTCCGTCATCAAACCCCTTACCGTCTTCGCACCCGCCCTCGAGTACGGCCTGATCACTCCCATATCTGTCTTCGACGACTCTCCTTTCAACGAGGAGACCATGTACCCTAAAAATCCCACCCCCGGCTATACCGGGCGCATGACCGTCAAGACAGCACTGCAGCTGTCCACCAATACCGTCGCGATGAAGGTGCTCGACCTCGTCACCCTCAGACGCGCCTTTGACTTCGGCACCGTCAACCTCTCCCTCGACCTCACCGAATCTTACACTGTTGGCGACCGCGTACTCTCCGACCTCAACTACGCGCCTCTGTCCATGGGCTCCACCACCAACGGCCTCACCGTCCTTGAGCTCACCGCCGCCTACGCCGCTTTCCCCAACCGCGGCATCTTCACCCAGCCCCGTACCTATACCCGCGTTCTCGACTCCCAGGGCAATGTCCTCCTGGAAAACAACGCCGACGCTCAGGTCGCCATGAAGGAAAAAACCGCCTTCTATATGAATAATCTCCTGCGCAACGTCGTCGAAGCCGGTACTGCTACCCTCGCACGCATTGACGGCATCGCTGTCGCCGGGAAAACCGGTACCACCAACGACGACTACGACCGCTGGTTCGTCGGCTATACCCCCGACTATGTCGCGGGCGTCTGGTACGGCTACGACACCGGCCGTGAACTCAAGATGCAGACTAATAACAACCCCGCCGTCGAAATCTGGAGCCGCGTCATGACCAAGGTCGAGCAGGGTCTTGCCTACCGGCCGTTCTTCCAGCTCAACAGCGTCGAGGTCAGCTACTGCCTCGACTCGGGGCTGCTGCCGTCACAGTACTGTACTCTCGACCCCAGAGGATCGCGCATCGCCACCGCCATCCTCCTCCCCGAGGACATCCCCACACGTACCTGCGACTGCCATGTGCCCGTGCAGATGTGCGCCGACTCCGGTCTGCGCGCCGGCAATTACTGCCCCGCCGACAGACTCATGACCATCAGCCTCCTGCAGGTCGACCGCACCGGCCGCGTCACAATGGCTGACGAACCCTACGTGCTGCATGACGCCGTTGCACCCGTGCCCGGCGCTCCGAATAACCCCTATGCCACCATCTGTAATATCCACATCGCACCCGTCGAGGATGCCCCCAGCATCACCGACCCCTTTGAGGACTGGCTCATCACCCCCACTCTCCCCGACGTCATCAAGCCCGACGACGGCAGCTCCCCCGATACCCAGCAGCCTGCCGCTACCACTCGCGCTTCGGCTGCGTCGAGGCACGCCCGGTGAGGCGCACGCTCCCGTTACCCCCGGCTTGATTCCCAAAAACGCCCGTTCCCCACTGCGGTACGGTTCCATTTTGCGCCCGTTATCCGGGCGTCAGAGGTGATTCTACCATGCACAGATTCTCCCGCGCGCTCGCCCTCGTCCTGGTTCTGATGCTCCTGGGCGGCTGTTCGGCTGTCGAACACATCCTCGAAGGCACCGCTGCCTCCCCGGGCAGTACAGCCGACTACGCATATCAGACCTCCCAGTCCTCCGATACCCGACGCGATGAGCTCGCCGCACGCTCCACCACCACCGCCCGTCCTTCCGTCATGGAAATCACCGAAGAGATGGCCAAAGCCTTCCAAAACGGTGAAGTCGACGTGGAAGACGCCGACCTTCCCCCCGTCATCCTCCGCCTCTGCGCTTTTGGAGACGTCATGGCTCACGGCGATACCCTGAATGCCGCCAGAATCTCGGGCGGCTATGACTTCAACTACATGGTCGCGGAACTGTCCGACTACACCAAAGACGCCGACCTCGTCATCGCCAACCTTGAAACCACCCTCGCCGGTGCCGACCGCGGCTATACCGGCTACCCCGACTTCAATACCCCCGAGCAGATCGCCGACGCCCTCGTCGAGCATCTCGGCCTCGGGCTGATGTCCACCGCCAACAACCACTCCCTCGACCGCGGCTTTTCCGGCCTGTGTACCACGCTCGACAACCTCGACGCACGCGGCATTGCCCACGTCGGTACCAACCGAACCGAAGAGGACAGTACAAAGCCCCTCGTCCTCACCGTCGGCGGCGTCAAGCTCGGGTTCATCAACTATACCTACGGCCTCAATAACCCCGACAATATCAAGTATAAGTGGTCGGTCAACACGATCGACAAGACGAAAATCCAGCAGATGGCCAAAGCCTGCACCGATGCCGGCGCGCAGTATGTCATCGCCCTCATGCACTGGGGCGAAGAATATTCCCGCACCCTGTCGAGTGGTCAAACCTCCCTCGCCAAGTGGATCTTCGCCAATACCGACGTCCGCCTCATCATCGGTACCCATCCGCATGTCGTCCAGCCCATCGAAGAGATTGAAGTCGAGTACAACGGCAAAAAGAAGATCGGCGTCGTCCTCTACTCCCTCGGCAACTTCACCGGCTCCCAGATCAAGAAGTATACCGACACCGGCATTCTCGCCGAGATTACGCTCACGCTTGACCCCAATGACCCCGACCTCAGCCGCGTCGACACCATCACCTGCACCTCACTGTTCATCGACCCCAACTACGGCCGGGAGAAGTCCTTCCGCGTGATTGCCATCGAACGCGGTACCGCCGCGTATACCGCCGGCACCGACCCGCTTATCTCGTCCGCGGATTACAATAAAATGCTCGCTTATTTAAACGATTACCGCAGTATGCTGGAAAAACTGCCCTACGTCACCGTCCGCTGACGCAATAACTTCCGGAGAGTGAACGACCATGAAAACTGTATACCGAGTCCTGTCCGCCCTCTTGGCGCTTTGTATCCTGTCCGTCTGCCTGAACCTGCACGCGGCGAACCAGAACGTCACCGTCGTACTCGACGGTGAAAAGCTCGTGTTCGACGGTGCGCAGCCCTACTACGACAGCACCGTCGCACGCGTTTACGTCCCCGTACGCGGCCTCACCGAAGCGATGGATGCCACCGTCGAATATGATGATGCGACCAAAACCGTCACCATCTCGCGCGCCGGAACCACTCTTAAGCTGCGCATCGGCGTCGTCACCGCCACCGTCAACGGCGTCGCCATCGCTCTGGACGCGCCGCCCTTCATCTCCGACGGCGCGACCTACATCCCGCTGCGCTTTGTCTCCGAAAACCTCCTGCTCGACGTTTCCTGGGACAGCGCCGCTTCCGTCGTCACTCTCACCTCCCGTGTCCAGCTCGAGCTGGGAATGTCTTCCGACGACGCAAAGGCCGCCTTCGGTGAACCGTCCCGCACCGCCGTCTCTGAGAAGGGCTATACCTGGTGGGTCTACGATGACCTCGACAACTATAAGATGATCGGCGTCTCCGAAGGCCTCGTCGTCGCCTACTACCTCCATGCCCAGACCTGGCAGCTCGGCGACGGACTGCGCTCCGGGATGACCGCCGCCGACTGTGACGCCCAGCTCAGCAAGCTCAAGTCCCAGGACTTCGGTACCTACACCGTCTACACGGGCGATACCACCTCCTATACGCTTTTCTATGACGAGAACGGCTCCGCCTACGCCGTCCTGCGTGAGCTGAACGAGTACAGCTCTAAGACCCGCATCTCCATCGCCGTCCTCGACGGCTACGCCAAACAGTTTTTGGACCTCGTCAACATCGAGCGCCGCCGGCTGGAGCTCGCCGTCATCGTCTGGGACGACTCCATCGCCGACATCTCCCAGACTCACAGCGCCGATATGGCCAAGAACAATACATACTCCCATACCGGTACCGACAACTCCACGCCATATGACCGGCTCAGCGCTGCGGGGTTCAAGGATTTCTACCATATCGAGATCATCGCCCGTGCGTTCCCGAATGCCCTCACCGCCTTCTCCGCGCACCTCGGCAACGCACAGTACCGCGCTGTCCTGCGCGCGGGCTATTCCTCGATGGGCGCCGGCGTCGCCTATAATCCCCAGTCCGACGGTATCCTCTATTATACTCAGGTGTTCCATACATCCAAATAAACATGCAAAGCGAGGAAATATCCATGAGCAACATACTGTTCCGCGGCATCATGCCCGCGCTCGTCAGCCCGCTCAACGAGGACGGTACCATCAAACGCGCCGCAGTCAAGCCTCTCGTCGACCATATGCTCAACGCCGGATGCTCGGGCTTCTATGTCTGCGGTGCGACCGGTGAAGGCACCGTCATGCAGGCTTCCGCACGTATGGAGATGATCGAGGCTGTTGTCGAAGCCTGCGCGGGACGCGGGAAGGTCATCGACCACATCGGTGCGGTCGACCTCATCACCGCCAAGAAGCTTGCCGTACACGCTCAGTCTGCCGGTGCCGACGCCATCTCCTCGGTCCCGCCGTTCTTCTACGGCTACAGCGAGGACGATATTTACAACTACTACGCCGCGCTCAACGATGCCTGCGATCTGCCGCTGTTGATGTACGCCTGCCCGCTGTCCGGTGTACCCGTCACGATGGGCCTCGTCCAGCGCCTCATGGCGCTGCCGCATATGATCGGCCTCAAGTGGACCAACCCCAACTACTACGAGATGCACAAGATTGCGCATCTCAATGGCGGTGACATCAATGTCATCAACGGCCCGGATGAGACGCTGCTGTGCGGTCTGACCATGGGCGCGCATGCCGGTATCGGCTCCACCTATAACCTCGCGCCGCGTAAGTTTGTCGAAATCTACGACGCGTTTATGGCGGGTGACCTCACGAAAGCACGCGCCGCGCAGTACAAAGTCGACACCCTCATCACCGCGATGCTCCGGCGCGGCGGCTTGGCATCGCTCAAGCAGATGCTCGAGTGGAACGGATTTGACGTCGGATACTGCACCTTCCCGCTGAAACGGCTGTCCGAGGATGAGAAGAAGTCGCTGAAGAAGGAACTGTGTGATATCGGGTACGACTGGAAAACATGGTAAAACCACGGGAAGCGGCGGGAGCGGTCTCCCGCCGTTTTCATACAGTTTACAAACCATTCACGGTTTACCCGCTTGTCAACGACGGGGAAGGGTGATATAATATCCTTTGCGAACGTCTTTGCCCCGATAATATGGACGTTTTTATGAGGTAGGAAGTATGCAGTTACCCAGTCTGTTATTTCTCGAAGCGCCGACCGCGCCGCTGCCGGAGAATCTGCCGGAGGACCTGAAGCTGACGCTTCTGCTGCCGGAGGACGTGCTTCCGGCGCTGCGGATGCCGTGCGGCGCGAAAGATATCGCCGCGCGTCAGACCCTGCTGCGCGCGCTGGAGAAATCCGATGCGCTGCGCGAGCGTCTCACCCGGCTCGCGGACGACATGCGGGCGGTCGCCGACTGCCACCGCAGCTACTCGCAGGTGCGCTGCGAGAATGAGCGGTACCTTGCCTATCTTGGACTCGTCAATGCCGCGCAGACCTTCTGCCGCGATGCCGCCGAACCGCTCCCCGACATCTCTGCCGGTACCCTCTACGACCGCTTCGCCGCCTTCTTCGTCAACCGCGTCGCGTCCCCCGACTTCGGCGAGATGGAACAGGCCATCGGCGCACTCTATCCGCACATCGACTCTATACGTTCCAATCGTGTGCGCATCCGGGGAAATAAACTCAGGGTCTCCGCCGAGTCTCCCGTCACCTTTGAGGAACGCCTCGTCCGCTGCGCCGCCGAACTCGGCTTCGACAGCTTCTCCAAACCTCGCGAAGTCTCCCGTCCTCTCGCCCCGCAGCTCATCGACGCCATCGCGTCCCTCTATCCCGAACAGTTTGCTGCCTTCAAAGGCTTCTTCGATACCCACCGCGCTTACTTCGACGAAAAGCTGCTGAATTACCGGCTGGAGCTCTCCTTCCTCCTCGCCCTCACCGCGCTTTCTGACCGCGTTCGCAAGGCCGGCATCCCGCTTACCTACCCCGAAATCTCCGCCGTGCCCCACATCGATATCCGCGAGTGTTACGACATCACGCTGCTTGCAAAAGGCGAGCCGCGTATCGTCCCCAATGACGTGCTGTTCGACCGCGACGCGCCGCTTTTTTACCTCACCGGCGCCAACGGCGGCGGCAAGACCACCTATCTGCGTACCGTCGGCGTCGCGGTGCTGCTGTTCCTCGTCGGCGCGGCCGTACCGTGCAGGAAGGCTGTCCTCTACCCGCTCTCCGGCGTCTATACCCATTTCCCGCGCGATGAACGCTTCGACGGTGACGGGCGCTTCGCTGATGAGAAGAAGCGCATCGCCGAGATCCTCGACGTCTGCGGCAACGATTCGCTCATCCTGCTCAACGAAACCTTCGCCACCACCAGCGAGGAGACCGCCGTCACCCAGACCGAGGCGCTCGCGGAACAGCTCTACGGCTCCGGCTGCTTCGGGCTGTATATCACCCACCAGCACTCCCTCGGTCAGTCGAAAATTCCCTTCCTCAACGTCATCGTCGACTCTGACGACGAAAACCGCCGCACTTACAAAATAGCCCGGCGGCGCGGCGGTTCCAGTTCCTACGCGCAGGATATCCTCAAAAAGTACAGTCTCACCCGCGAGGCGCTCGAACAGCGCTTCCCCGTTATGGAAGGAGGCGACGCGAAATGAGCGTACTCGATCGATTCTCCCTTCTGAGCAAATATCCCGAAGAACGCGACTTCGATGTCATCGAGGACCTCAAGCAGGCCATCTATGACCTGTCGCTCGACCAGGCTGTCGGAGAGCTGTGCCCGTCGAAGAAGCAGGCCGACTACTTCCTCGAAATCCTCGAAAACCCGCTGCGCGATGTCCGCAACGTCCGCTTCCGTCAGGACATCCTCCGTGATATCTTACAGAATCCCCAGCTGCTCTCCGACCTCAAGGGCTTGTTCCGCCACTACGACACCATCGGTGCCGACTGGAAGGAAATGCGTGCCAATGTCTACTCCTTCGGCATCGGCGTCTCTCAGCGCGCACTTCTCGAGTTCACCTTCTCACAGCTCCAGGTCACCGCGAAGTTCGCCAAGATGATCATCGGCTACTACTTCTCCCTCAGCGAAATCTTGCAGGCCTATGACCTCAGCAGCGAGGGTCTGCAGTCCATCAAGACCTACTGCGCCGACATGATCGCGAACGCATCCTTAGGGGAGATTGTCGACATCGCGTCGCACTTTCTCCACTATACGCCCGATCACTATGAGTTCAGCGTCCGGGTCAGCGTGGACGACGGCTTCCGCGCGCGTGTATGCGACCTGTGCGACGCGCTCGACCTCACCGTGAAGCCCAAAGGGAATTTCCTCAAGCGCTACTTCGACTCCCGTAAAGCCGCCGCCGATGCGCCCGCTGAAACCAAAGTACGCGATGAGCTGCCCGAGGACGCCGACTTCCTTCTCAACGAGGCTGTCTACCGGATGTACACCGTCCTCACCGAGCTGACCAACCACGTCTATGAGCTGTTCTTCGGACTCTCCCGCGAGCTGCAGTTCTACGACGCCGCCGTGCTCTACTGCGCTAAAATCCAGCAGCATCAGATGACCGCCTGTATGCCCACCGTCGTCGACGCGTCCCACGACGTCTTCCATGCGAAAGGCCTGTACGATTTCCTGCTGCTGTCCGAGGGTCTGATGGGTGATCAGATCGTCTGCAACGATGTCGATATGCGCGCCGACTGCGATGGTATCCTCATTCGCGGCAACAACAGCTCCGGCAAGACCGTCTATCTGCGCTCCCTGGGCATCTCGCAGATCTTCGCGCAGGCCGGTCTGCCCGTGTGCGCTAAAATCGCCCGCATCAGCATCCGCGACGGCGTCTTCACCCACTTCTCCTCCGCCGAGCGTGACTTCAAGTTCGGCGATACTGCCGGACGCTTCGAGGGCGAGGTCCAGTGCATCTCCCGCATCATGGATCGTCTGCGTCCCCACGCGCTCGTGCTGCTCAACGAAACCTTTCAGACCACCGCCTATGCCGAGGGCACCGTCGCCATCTTCGACATTCTGTCGATCCTCCCCAGAACCCGCGCGAAGTTCGTCTTTGTCACCCACCTCACTCATCTTTACGATCTGTGCGATCCCGAGCGCGTGCAGCTCATGCAGTCGGCGAGCGAGGGACCCGAACGCTATCACATCCGGCCGCTGCAGATATAACTGTCCGCCTGCCGCGGGGTTCCTTTCAGACAGTACGGCGGACGTATAAACCGGTGAGCGGGCTTGCTGTGCGTTGTATGAAATCGTGAATATTTTCTTGCCACCGGATAATTTTTCGGCGCTTACGGCATTCCCTTTACACCGTTTTTTCACATCTTCCCCCGTCTTTTGTGTTATAATTATGTTAATCTCAACATAGACGGGAGGTTTGCTTTCACCTTGAAATGTCCGTTTTGTAGCTCTCCCGACAGCCGCGTCATCGATTCCAGACCGGCCGACGAAGATCAGAGCATCCGGCGCCGCCGTGAGTGTACTGTCTGCCGTCAGCGCTTCACCACCTTTGAGGTTGTCGAGCGCCTGCCCCTCGTCGTCATCAAGAAGGACGGTTCGCGTCAGGCCTACGACCGCAATAAGCTTCTGAACGGTCTGCTCAAAGCCTGCGAAAAACGTCCCGTCCCGTTGCGCAGCTTGGAAAATATCGCCGACGAGATCGAGCTGCAGCTTGAAAACCGTCTCGAGCGTGAAATCCCCTCCCGCGTCATCGGCGAGCTGGCCATGGAAAAACTGCGCGCCGTCGACGAAATCGCCTACATCCGCTTCGCCTCCGTCTACCGCCATTTCACCGATCTCTCCGGTTTTGCCGAGGAACTCAACCGTCTCCTCCACCACGACCGTGGGCAGGAAAATATGCCGACGTCAACACCCCCGCCGGACACGCCGTCTGTTCAAAAGTGACATACCGCCGCCTTTGCCTCGATGACAGGAAAAGGCGGCATTTTATACAGTTTATTGACTTCTTTACCATCTGCGGCTGTGCATTGTGTATATCGCTGAACATTTGTTCTTATGTAACATAACGTGGTTACCATAATTTTTGTTAAATATTAACGAAAATCAAAAAATCTCTTGCCTTTTTCCTCGAAATGGTGTATTATAAGCGTACCGATTTATGTCACCTCTAATTCCCCCAAAAGGACGGTTCTCCCTATGATCGCTTCTCTCGCGTGCATCGGCGTCGGCCACATGGCGGGCGCTATCCTCACCGCCCTACTCGATGCCCACGCAGCCGATCCGCGTACCCTTGCGCTGTACGACATCAACCCCGACGCCCTCACACGCTTCACTTCCAAAGGGGTATATGCCGCTGCAAGCGCTCCCGACGCCGTATCCCGTGCCGACACCGTCCTGCTCGCCGTACGCCCCGGTCAGCTCCCGGAGCTGCTCCCCACGATTGCGCCGCTGTGCAAAGGCCGCACCGTCGTCTCCATCGCCGCCGGCGTGTCTACCGCGTACCTACGCGAACAACTCCCCGGCGCATATGTCGTGCGTGTGATGCCCAACGCCACAATGGCCGTCGGACGCGGTGCCATTGCCGTCGCTCGGGCGACCGATGTCCCCGCCGACCGCTTCCAGACCGTTCTCGAGATCTTCCGCGCAGGCGGCATCGTCGAGGTCATCCCGGAAGCATCCATGAATGCCGTTGTAGCGATCAACGGATCATCCCCCGCCTACTTCTACCGCATCGCCGCTGTCATTGCACGTTTCGCAAAAGACAACGACATCGACCCCGACGCCGCACTCCGGCTCGCCGCCAAAACCATGGAAGGTGCCGCCGCCGTGCTGCTCTCAGGTGAGCAGTCCCCCGACGCGCTCATCCGGATGGTCGCCACTCCCGGCGGTACCACCCAGGCTGCCCTCGACGCTTTCGACGAGAATGGTTTCGACGATGCCCTGACAGCCGGGCTCATCGCCTGCCGCGACCGATCCGCCCGGCTCGGACGCTGACGCATACTCCACAGTTGTTTTCCCAATCAGTACGTGTGAGGGGGTTCCCTCCCCCGCTTGCTTCGGAGCGTATGGCTGCGTAAAATCCATGAGCCGCGCAAATCACCCCTTACGCTCCTTGCTGCACGCACTCTGTTTATCAACCCCGCATTCCTCTCCCTGCCCGAACTGCCACGCCCGTATTCCTCGCCCGCGCGGGTCTCTTGAAGTAAAGAAGGTTTACTTGTATGACGGTTGTTTTGAAGGATTTTGAGAATTACCTCATCCATGATAAGCAGGCCTCTCAGAATACCTACCTGTCCTATATGCGCGATCTGAAGCAGCTCGAGCGCTATCTCGTCGAGGTGCGCTCCGTCGCGTTGGAACGCGCATCACGGGAGGATATCAACGCTTATCTTGCGCAGCTCAAGGCGGACGGCAAGTCCGTCTCTACTTCCATGCGCGCTGTCGCCGCGTTCAAATGCTTCTACAACCGCCTCGTCCTTACCGGTCTCATCCCCGCATCTCCCGTACATGTCGAGCGAACCTCCCGAAAGGAAACAAACATCCCGGAAATCCTCTCCGACGCTGAGATCAAGCTGCTGCTTGAACAGCCCAAGCCCGTAGACCCAAAAGGCTTCCGCGACCGCGCGATGCTCGAGCTGCTGTGCTCCACCGGTATGCGCGTGACCGAGCTGGTGTCGCTCAATCTCACCGACATCAACACCGACCTCGCCTTCGTCCGCTGTGCCGATGGTGAACACGCGCGCAACATCCCGCTGCGTGCCTCCGCCGTCGATGCCGTGCGTACCTATATCCTCCGCGCGCGCCGCGTCATGATCGCCGTCCCCGACGAGCCGGCGCTGTTCGTCAACGTCAACGGCGAGCGTATGACCCGTCAAGGCTTCTGGAAGCTGATCAAACACTACGCAGCCCAAGCCGACATCCGCCGCGTCATCACACCCCACACCCTCCGCCACTCCTATGCCGTCCACCTGCTCGAGAACGGCACCGACCTCCGTTCGCTCCAGGAAATCATGGGCCACGCCGACGCCTCCAGCACCATGCTCTATGCAAACATTGTCAAGTCCCGGCTCGCAGGATCCGGTTCGAAGTAGCGCGTACATATGACGGATACGAACGCCGCCCGTTTCTCGGGCGGCGTTTATCATAGAATGTGAACAAGTGCAAAATTCATATATTATTCATCCCTGCCGTATTTACATCTGTCAAAATATGCGGTATAATAGAGCTATATTTATATATCCTTTTCAATATTTACTCACACAAAGGGGACCGAAAACGTATGGCTGGCTTCTTCGGATTGTTCAATTATGCCAAACCCGGCAAGGGGGTCTCGAAAAATGCGCCTGAGAAAAAACGCTTCTTTGTCTTTTTTGAGATCTACTTCCGCAAGTTCTGGAAGCTCCTGTTTCTCAACTTCATCTACGCCGTCATCACGCTGCCCTTCGTGTCCGCCTTCATCATCTGGGCACTGTCCGCCTTCGGGATCGACGCCGAACTCTTCTCCGATAGCGTCACCGTCTATATCTTCTCGCAGATCGTCTTCGGATTGCCGTTCAACCTCGGATGGGTGCTCGTCGGTGTCTCCGGTCTGTGCATGGGCCCCGCCACCGCCGCCGCTACCTATATCTGGCGTCAGTTCGCCAAAGAAGAACACGCCTGGGTCTGGAGCGACTTCTGGGAACGCTTTAAGTCCAACTTCAAGCAGGGTCTCGCCGTCGGTATCATCGATATCCTCGTCTGGGTCAGCTTCCTTCTGTATATGACCGCCGAGCTCCTCGGCAGCTCCACTCTCACCCAGTACCTCCTTGTCTTCCGCTACGTCGCCATCATTGTCTTCATCGTCTATACCGTCATGCGGTTCTATATCTACCTCATCATGGTCACCTTCGATATGTCCGTCTTCGCCATCCTCAGAAACGCCTGGATCTTCTCTGTTCTCGGATTTTTCCGCAACCTCTGTACCATCTTCTTCTCGGGGATTGTCATCGTCGCCACCGCGTTCTTCCCGCTGCCCCTGATGCTCACGCTCACCTATTCCCTCGTCGGCTTCATCACCACCTTCAACGCCTACCCCGTCATGGAAAAATACATGCTCAAGCCCCGCCGCCAAAATGAAGACGGTACCGTCACCATCCTCGAATTCGAGGAGACAAAGCCCAGCGAGCCTTCCCTCTTCACCGACGACGTCAGCACACCCCCGCGTCCCGGCATCAAGCACAACGAGGATGAGGAGGAACAGTAATGTCTGGAAAAACTCCCGAACAGAATGAAGCCAATAAGATGAAAAGCCCCTTTCACCACCTCGTCATCCGCGCGTTCAATACTTACACCTACTCCGTCATCGTCAGCCTCGTCCCGCTGCTCGTCTGCACCGCTTACCTCACCGACTTCTGGACCTATATCATCACGACCTTCGTCGGCATGGCCGTCTGCTTCATGCTCACCTACTCCGCCTTCTGGGGCACCGCTGAACGTGACCGCAACCTCGTCCTTTTCGGCCACATCAAAGAGGATAAGCTGCGCGCATTGCGAGCCGCCCTCTATGCCTCCATTCCTCTCGCCGTCCTCACGCTGCTGTATATCGTGAACGTTTATGTCCCCTTCCTCCCCAACTGGTTCACCGTCGCCTATAAGATCTTCGCGCTGCCCTTCCTCGGCTTTGTGATGAACGCCAGGCCGCCGTACGCCTTCCTGCTGATCTTCATCTGCGCCCTCAGCCCGCTCGCCGCCTTTCTCGGCTATAGAAACGGCTATAACCTCGTGCGCATCATGGACCGCATCCTCTATAAGCAGAAGCCGCGCGATAAGGATAAACGCCTGCGCTGAGATCATGTATAGAAACCCTCTGCTGAACTGAACCAGTAAAAACGGACAATAGACAAAACACCCCCTGAAGTAGGATAATTGAACAGCCCCAGATTGTGCTGTCCGCACAATCTGGGGCTGTTCATAGAATCCGGGTATGAGGGATTTTCTTCTGGCATCACGGACGCATTCGAAGAGGAAGTGCTTGCGAAAAACTCCCTCTGCGTAAAATCCTCAGTGTGATTTTATCGTGAACTCTCGCTGCAATCTATGCGTGAGCGCTTGTATTCTCCGGCCGCGTGTGTTATAATGTTTATAGGAAATGACATTTTCCGAAAACATCGAAGATTTGAAATATTTAGAATGCCTGTCACGTCTATATCACCAGAACAGGCAAAAAACTGTAGAGGTGCACCAATGTTCCTGTTTCTACTCGCCGCGGATCCTCAGACCCCCAGCCTCGAAGCGCTTATGGACGCCTATGGTACCGAAATGCTGCGGCTGTGTACGCTCACGCTCAAGGATTACCATCTCGCGCAGAACGCCGTGCAGGAAACCTTCCTCCGGGTCTACACCAAGTACGCGGGCTTCCGGGGCGATTCCTCCGTCAAAACGTGGATCACGTCCATCGCAATGAATGTCTGCCGCGACATCATGCGCCGCCACTCCTACAGAGAACGACCTCTCTATCTTCCCGAGGATGAGGACGAGCAGGGGAGTTATGCTGAACGGCAGTTCGCGCGCAATGCCCAGGATACCGCGCCCGACCTCGAGACAAAGATGGACCTCCTCGACGCTGTGACGAATCTGCCTGAAATCTACCGCAAGACCATTCTGCTGTACTACTACAGCGGCTTCTCTACCGGCGAGATTGCCCGTATCCTCCGCTGCCCGCAGGCTACCGTCACCGTCCGGCTCAAGCGCGCGCGGGAACTTCTCAAAAACGTCCTGTCCTGATTTCTTACATGAAGGAGCTGCCACCATGGCAAGTCTTGAAGACCTCAAAAATATCATCAACCGCCGTTTGCGCCGCGTCGTTATGACCGACGAGCAGAAGGCGCAGATTCGCGGGAAGGCTGCGCAGTCACAGCCTTCAACACCCCGCCGCTACTACCTCTACGGCTTCCTCTCGGTCGCCGTCGCGTGCCTCGCCGTGGTACTGCTGGTATCCGTCGGACTGCCCGCGTGGAGGAACGCTCGTCCCGCTGCCACCACTGCATCTGCCGGGGGCACGACTGCGCACGCGGCAACGACAGCCGCTGCCGGCGGCGCGGGTACCTCAACTCCCGGCCGCCCCGACGGCACCACGTCCGGCAACAGCGGCATCGTGCAGCCGCTCACCGTCCGCGCAATGGCCGAAACCTCCTCCGGTGTCAGTACAAATTCGGCTTTCCTCATCACCGGTATCTCGGCAGATACCCTTAAAACCTCCCTCACCGTCACGCCCGCGCTCAAATACACGCTCTCCGATACGTTCGACGGCGTGCGCGTTGTCCCTACGCAGACGCTGACCCTCGGCACCGTCTATACCTTCTCGGTCGATGACGGCACAGGTTCCGTGCGCTCCTGGGCGTTCCAGACTGAAACCTCCCTCTCCGTCATCTCCACACTCCCCGGCGACAGCTCCACCGGCGCGGATATCCGCACCGGCATCGAGATTGTCTTCTCCGCGCCTATCCGCAACGCCGACGGGTATTTCACCATCTTCCCCGCCGTCCCCGGGCATCTCGAGTACAGCGGCCGTACACTCATCTATATCCCTGACGCGCCGCTCAATGAGGATACCGTCTATACCGTCACGCTCAAATCGGGGCTTCCGTCCGGCGATAACCTGACGCTCCCCGAGGATTACACGTTCTCCTTCCGCACCGCCATCGACTACGACTCGCCGAACATGTACCTGCTCGACCGTGTGACCGAGAACTATCTGCCCTCCGACCCGGTCGCCGTCAGCGTCTACGCCAGCGATTCCCTCGACGGCGCCGCGTTCACCGTCAATGTCTACCCGCTCACCACCGACACCTATCTCGACTATGCGCGGCAGGCTGCCGATGAAACCGTCAGCGTCATCGGGCGTTCCGGCGACGTCACGTTCCAGGTCGCCGGCACTCCGTCTATGAGCGTCACGACAACCCTCGCACGGCCTGAGAACAGCTGGTGGGGCACAGCATACTTCGTCCTGCCCGATACCCTACCCGAGGGGCACTACCTGCTGGATATCCTCCCGACCGGCGATGTCCCCGCTCGCTGCCGGGTACAAAAGCTCGTGCAGGTCTCACCGCTCGCCGTCTATACCGAGTCGCTCGGCGGTGATACCGTCGTCTGGGTCAACTCGTCCGTTACCGGCAAGCCTGTATCCGGCACGGACGTCACACTCGGTGCATCCTCCGCAAAGACCGACGCCAACGGCTATGCCAAGCTCGCCGCGTCCGGGACATCCGCTGCGCTGCGCATCAAAGGCGACGCGTTTGTGGATTACCTCACGCTGCCGATCAATACCACGGACACCGTGCCGTACTATACCGTTTTCTACACCGACCGCGCCGCCTACCTCCCGACCGATACCCTCTGCTTCTGGGGACGCCTGCTGCCCCGGACATCCGGCGACGCGCTGCCCGGAACCCTCGCGATGACTTTGGATAACGGCTCAACGCTCCAGACCGTCACGGTCGCGTCCGACGGCACCTTCTCCGGTGAGCTGAGTTTCAAAAGTCTGATGTCCTACTCCCACCGGCTTTCCTTCCACGCAGACGGCCGTGAGATCGTCGGGCAGAACTTCACCGTGCTTGACTATACGAAACCGTCCTATGTGCTGAAACTGACGGCGGATCGGACATACTACCGCGCGGGCGAGCCGATCACGCTGACTGCCGTCGGAACATTCTTCGACGGTACCCCCGCTGCGGGTCTTGAGGTCACCTTCCATCACGCGCAGGACGCCTACAATACTGAGAACTCACCGATGATGACACTCGATAACAACGGCCGCGCGACATATACTTATACGCCCGCCCGTAAAACCGGTTCGTGGTATCCCGACAGCCTCTACTGCGGCGTCGAGACCACCGGCGCGGAGGACGTCTGGGTCAGCGCTTACCTCTTTGTCCCTTATCTGCGCTCGGATACCATGCTCACCGTCGAAAACACCTCCGACACCGATCTGCAGCTCAAAATCCGCTCCAACGCCATCAACTTCGCGAAGTATGACCCCGAGAGCTTCTCCTATGGCACCGACCTCGACCTCCTGCGCGGTGCCGCCGAGAGACTCTCCGGTACCTACACCGTCACACGCCACTCCTATGTTCGTGTGCAGGTCGGCGAGACCTACGATTATATCAATAAAGTGACCGTTCCTCAGTATGAGTACAATCCCGTCGAGACGGTCGTCTATCAGAACGCGTTTACAACATCCGGAGGCGCATTTGTTACCCCGGTGCTCCCGCTCGACTACACCGACGCCGGATGGTATTCCTGCGAGGTCACCGCCGTCGCACCCGATGGCGCGAACCTTCGTGAACAGCTCTATCTCTCCAGCCCCTACTATCCCACATCGCAGACAATCAGCTATTTGCTCCGGCGTGACAGCGACGACACCTTCGCGCTCGGCGATACGCTCACAATGCGGCTCTACGAACGAACCAACGCCGTCAGGAGCGGCACGATGCTCATCTCACGCTACCAGAATGCCATCACCCGCACCGACATCCTGCCCGCCGGAACATATTCCCTCACCTATACCAAGGAGCTGCTGCCCAACGTCGTCCTTGGCGGTGCGTACTTCGACGGCACACATATCTACTCCGTCGACTATACCTGGCTCAGCTACGCAAGCCGCGAGCGTGAGCTGAATGTCACCGTCACGCCCGACCGCGACAGCTACACCCCCGGCGATACCGTACGCGCGACCGTACGCATCACCGACCGCGACGGCAAACCCGTCAGCGTCCCGTTCGCGCTGGGCGTCGTTGATAACGCCGCGTTCGCCGTCATGGAGCAGTACCTCGACCCGCTCAGCGATCTCTACCGTGATATTTACAACAACGTCCCAACCCGCTATGTCTCCTATACCGATCACGCCGACGGCTTAAAGCATTTCGCCGAGGGCGGCGGTGAGGGCAGCGGCGAGGGTGTGCGCGATAACTTCAAGGATACCGCGGCCTTCCTCACCGGCGCTACGGATGCCAACGGTTCCGCCGCAGTCACCTTCACCCTGCCCGATAACCTGACGTCATGGCGGCTCACCTGTGTGGCGGTCGGCAGTACACCCTCCGCAGGCATCGGCAAGACCAGCGTGTCCGTCAGCTTACCCTTCTTCGTCAACGTCGTCTCGAATGACGAGTACCTCACCGGCGATGACCTGGCCGTCTCCCTGCGTGCGATGGGTGCCGCGACGGTCGACTATACCGTCACGCTCAAATGCTCCGCGCGTACGCTCGAACAAACCGCGTCGGGCGCCGCCGACAAGCTGACGTTCGTCTCGTTCGGTCAGCAGCCTGCCGGCACCTATACCCTCACCGTCGTCGCACGGTCGCAGGAAGGCTATATGGACGGCATCTCCAAGACCGTCACCGTCACGGACAGCCGCCACCAGGTGCTGACCGTCTCGCACTTCAACCTCGCGGACGGCGTCAATCTGCCGTCGAAACGCTACCCCGTCACGCTGCTTTTCTACGATAAGCAGCAGGAGCTGTTCATGCAGTCCTTTGCACGCATGTGGGTCTCTCATACGACACGGCTCGACGGCGCGCTCGCGGATGTCGTCGCCGACCGGCTGCTCTACAGCCGTAATACGTCCGACACCCTCTCGGAGTTCCTCGATTGGAGCGGCGGCTATAAGCTGTTCCCCTATGGCGAGGCCGACGCCGAAACCACTGCCTGGGCACTCGCCGCCGACGCCGAATCTCTCAACCGGGAATCCGCAAAGACGTACCTCTATAGCGTCCTCAGCAACCGTGACTCCGCCGAAAGCGAAGTATACGCCGCGTACATGGGCCTCGCCGCATTGCATGAGCCGGTGCTGCGGGAAGTGCAGTGGCTGCTCAACTCCGCCGCACCCGACAAAAAGCTCGGCTCGAAAGAGTACCTAACGCTCACCGCGGCTCTTGCGCTGCTGGGGGATTCCGACGGCGCGGAAAATGCCTACCGTGTCTTCACCGACACCCTCACCGCCACGAAATTAACCGATGACGAACTGTTCGAGCTGAACCTCTATAAGCTGCTCATTGAAACCTGCCTGCATGACTCCTCCGCCGAGAATACTCTGCGGCAGATCGTCGATACCGAAAGCGACAAGGTCTCCCCGACCTTTGCGATCCTCGCCTACCTCACGCGTACCCCTGCGCTCGCCGAATCGACCGCACGCTTCTCCTATGTCTTCGGCGGAGAGACCGTCGTGCTCGATTTCTCCGAACACTTCTTCCATCTCCTGACGCTCTCGGAAAATGAGCTGGCTGCGGCGAACTTCCGGGTGATGACCGGCAGCATCGGCGTCAGCGCAGTCTGGGTCTCAGAACTGCATGAAAATAACGGCGGAGCGAAGGTCTCTCAGAGCGTCACGGGCGACCTTACCGTCGGCGGACGCGCCGCGCTCACGCTCGACGTCACACTCCCGGCGAATACCGACGCCGTACAGCTTGTCTCCGTCGTCCTGCCCTCCGGCACCCGCTACACCGGGGTCGGGGAGAGCAGTTGGGAGGAAGGCTGGTGGGTCGTCGATCAGGAGGACGGCCGCGTTACGCTCCGGCTCGACTCCACAAAGTCCACGCACTTCTCGATGACGCTCAAGCTGCGCTGTGTCCTCCCCGGCAGCTTCGTCTGCGAACCGGTCGTCGTCACCGACACCTCCGACAACACCTTCTCCACAGGCGGACGTACCTCCGTCACCATCAGATGAGCCTGTATATAAAAATAGGAGCGCTGTATCTTGCAGCGCTCCTTGTGTTATGCGCAGGTTGTTCCGTACAGATCCCCGAAACCGTCCCGGATACGGCGGACGAGACCTTCCTCCCCTGCCCGTACTACAACGCGCCGCTCGTCCATGAACAACTCACGCGTGCGGCCGCGCTTGAAGGTGCCGGAAAACTGCTCGGCGCTACCATGCCCCACTACGCACCGATGATGGGCATGGGCGCGGACGTCCTGAAAGCCGTTTCTGCCGTGCGAACGGTCGAAACGGTCGTCATCCTCGCGCCGAACCATGAGGGTACCGGCGCGGCGGTACAGCTCTCCGGCTCCGGCTACCGGTGGCCCGACGGTACAATCAACGGTGACCCGGACGCCGCCGCTCTCCTGCTCGGGCAGCCCAACCTCCGCGCGTATCTCTCCGACGACGTCATCGCAACCGACCACGCGGCGTCGATCTGGGCGCCGTACATTGCAAACCTGATGCCCGACACGAAGGTCGTGACGGTGCTGCTGTCACGATCCGCGCGCGCAGAGGACCTCACGGCACTCTCCGGCGGCATCCGCGCGCTGACCCGGAGTCGTGAGGTGTTCGTACTTGCGTCGGTCGATTTCTCCCACTACCAGATCCCGCAGGTGATGGAGGAGCATGACCGCAAGACGCGGGAGACCATCGCGCGCGGAGACATCACCGCGCTGCGGCTGCTCGACGGCGCCTACCTCGACTGCCCCGAAGCGCTCGGTATCCTGATGCTCCTGGGAGATGTCCGGGAGTACGCGTACGACACGGTGCTCTACAACGAGAACGGCCGGACGCTCGGCGGGTCGTTCTTCGTCTGCGGCGTAGGTCAGAACGGGAACAGCTCCTTGAGCGCATCGGCGTCGGGCTGACTTCCGTAGGGGCAGATTTCAAAGCTCTCGGCGAAAACATACGGTTTTCCATAGCGCGCGATCAGCTTCTCGCGGTAGAGCGCCGCCTGAATCGCCTCGCGCGCTTCGCACGAGCTGCCCGTGCGCATCGTCTCAAGCGTCTCGGGTGTCAGCAGCGTCCCGTCACGCGGCACCCGGATGCCGTGCAGCCACTCCCGTCTCGCCGCGTCGTCTGCCGGTACCTCTCCGAGCTTTCCGGCCGTGTACGGCAGCCATTCGTAGAACTGCGACTTATGGCAGTCGTAGAGGTCAAATTTCCGGTCGACCACGTCGTCCGTCGCAATGATCACGTCCGGTGAAAACGGCGGGTTTGTGAAGCGGTCGTAGAAGTAGACAATCACCGGCATTTTTTCAAGCGCCGGGGCGTCCTCGCAGAAGTTCGGGACGATCAGCAGATACGACGCGTCCTGCACCAGCAGCGATGCGTTGCGGTGGTCGGCGTGGTAGTCATTTGGGCGGTGGCAGAAGATGACGTCCGGCGCAAATGCCCGGATGTCACGCGTCAGCCGCTTCCTCGACGCGATATCCGCGACGATCTCACAGTCCGGAACGTCCCAGATGTCGTAGGTGATGCCGGCCTTGCGTGCGACCTCCTGCGCCTCCCCGTACCGCCGCTTCGCAATCTCCGCACGCTTCATGCTCTGATGTCCTCCGCTGCCGTCACACAACGACAGGAACTTCACCGTGTGTCCCGCGTCCGCGTACTTCATCGCAAGCCCGCCGCACCGCAGATCACAGTCGTCCGGGTGCGCGCCGATCATCATTGCGCGTATTTTTCTCATAATGCCGCCTCCGTTTATTTCAGGTTGTATAGGTCTGCCGCTCCCTTTGATTATAACACAAACGGACAAAAAACGCAATGAGCTTCAAAAGATGCTTGACATTATTGACAGGATGTGGTATCCTCTCTCTGAAGGATTATTTCACCGTTCTATGATATCAGAGACATTTTTATTTCAGGAGGCGACTGTATGGATACTCCCATCCGCGTGACAATCTGGAACGAGGGACGGCATGACAAGAGCGACCCAAAGGTGGCGGCGATCTACCCCGACGGTATCCACGGCTGCATCGCGAGCGTCTTCCAAGATGATCCTCGCTTCTCCGTGCGTACCGCAACGCTCGACGACCCCGCGCAGGGTCTGCCCGACGATGTGCTCAATGCGACCGACGTGCTGTTCTGGTGGGGCCACTGCGCGCACGCCGAAGTTGAAGACGAGCTTGTCGAACGCATCTGGCAGCGCGTCATGGGCGGCATGGGGCTGGTGCTGCTCCACTCGTCGCACTACTCCAAGATTAACCGCCGTCTGATGGGCACCGTCTGCCGTTCGAAGTGGCGCTTCACCGATGACCTCGAACGCATCTGGGTCATCGAGCCGGGTCATCCGATCGCCGAAGGCCTTCCGGAATTCTTTGAGCTGCCCCTCGAGGAGATGTACGGTGAGCGCTACGACGTCCCCGCACCCGATGAGCTTGTGTTCATCAGCTGGTTCTCCGGCGGCGAGGTCTTCCGCTCCGGCTGCTGCTACCGTCGCGGCAGCGGGAAGGTCTTCTACTTCCGTCCGGGTCACGAGACCGTTCCGACCTACCACGACGAAAACATCCGGAAGGTGCTGAAAAACGCCGCGCTGTGGGCGAAACCTGCCGGCGGACCTGCTCCCACATTCGGAAAGTATGACGGCATCCATGCGGGGGAGGCAGGCGTATGACCGAACTCCGCATCGGTCTGATCGGCTGCGGCGGCATCGCATCGGGACACCTCGCGCAGTATGAGAAAGCGTCCGGCGCACGCGTCACGGCGGTGTGCGACATCCTCCCGGAACGCGCCAAAGCCTACGGAGAGCGCATGGGTGTGCCTGAGGACCACTGGTTCACCGATTACCGTGAGCTGTGTGCGTGCCCGGATGTCGACGCGGTCGATATCTGCACCCCGAACAATGTCCACGTCCCCGCCGCAAATGCCGCGCTCGACCATCACAAACCTTTCTGCGTCGAGAAGCCCGTCGGCGTCAACGCTGCTGAGGTTGAAGCACTCGCGGATCGCGCCGACACCTTGGGCATCCCGTCGATGGTCTGCTTCTCCTACCGCTTCAAGCCCGCCGCACGCTACGCGAAAAGTCTCGTCGAGCAGGGTTTGCTCGGCAGTCTCGTGCAGGTCTACGCAAGCTACCTCAAGGACTCCGCATTTTGGCCCGGGCGCAGGCTTGAGTGGCGCTTCGACGGTGCAATCGCACGCTACGGTGTCTCCGGCGACCTCGGTGTCCACATTCTCGACCTCGCGAGCTTCCTCTGCGGCGACGTCACCTCTGTCTGCGCGAGAATGAACATCGCAATCAAGGAACGTCAGCGCGAAGACTCCGATGAAATCGCCCCCGTCACGACCGACGACGCGTGCTCGTTCCTTGCGACGATGAAGGGCGGCGCGGATGCGGTCTTCTCTGTCTCACGCATTGCCCTCGGAAACGGCAACCACATCACCTTCGACGTCTACGGCACCGAGGGTGCGCTGCGGTTTGACCTCGACCATGACGACCGCATCACCGTCACCCGCCGCAACCACGAGGGACGGAACAGTTCGGTCGAAACGGTGCAGATTTCCGAGAGCTTCCGTGCCGGTCAGCAGCAGACGTTTATCAACCTGCTGCACGGCATACGCGACCCGTACCTGCCGACACTGCGCGACGGTCTGCGGATGCAGCGGGTGCTCGATGCGCTGATGACCTCCGCCGAGACACGCGCGTGGGTCGATGTGGTTTGAGTATGGACAACAGCCAGCTTTTTTCCGGTACCGCCGCCATTTCGCAGCGCATCGACGCCGTACGCGGACAGCTTGGTCAGGCCGAGATGCGTCTGGCGGAGTATCTGACCGCGCATCCGACCGAGGCCGCCGTGCTCTCCTGCGCCGAGCTTGCCCGTGACGCCGGTGTCAGCGAGGCAACCGTCGTAAGATTCTCCCGACGCCTGGGATACGCCGGATACACCGCGCTCAAACTCGCCGCCGCGCGTGAGGAACAGCCCCGCGCAAGACTGCTCCACGAGAGCGTGGAGCCTACCGACTCCTGCGGCGAGATCACCGATAAACTCATTGCGAGCATCACTGAGACGCTCGCACATACCCGGCGCGTGCTTGACCCCGACGCGCTCACAAAAGCCGCCGAAGCCATCCTGCATGCCCAGCGCATCCTCGCCGTAGGCTTGGGCGCGTCGGCATCCGTCGCGATGGACGCCGCGCATAAGTTCACCCGCGAGGGTCTGACCTGCGTCGCCTGTGCGGATAACCATATGCAGGCTATCTGGGCATCCCACCTCACCGCGCGTGACGTCGTCCTCGCCGTCTCCCACTCCGGCGCGTCCCGCGATATTCTGGAGACGCTCTCCCTTGCAAAGTCCCGCGGTGCAACCACTGTCGTCATCACCAACTACGCAGCCTCCCCCATCCTCGCCCATACCGATATCCCTCTGTTCACTGCGTCCGACGAGGTGCGCTATCGGCCCCTCGCCCTCGCATCCCGCATCGCGCAGCTGACCGTCATCGATACGCTCTACCTCTACGTCGCCATGCGCCGCGATGCCGACGCCGTCGACGCCGTGGAACGTACGCAGACGGCACTGCAGAGTAAAAAAGTTCCGCAATAACTATCTGGAGGTTTTGTCATGGATAAGAAACGCATCGGCTTTGTCGGCTTCGGTGGCATTGCCCAGCAGCACTTCAGCCTGTATCAGAGTTGTCCCGAGGCCGAGATCGCCGCAATCTGCGACATCCGTCCCGCCGCACTCGAGCGTGCGAAGGAGAAGGCTCCCAACGCCAGGCTGTTCACCGATTACAAAGAGATGATCCGCTCCGGTCTCATCGACGCCGTCGACATCTGCACCCCCAACTACCTGCATGTGCCCGTTGCCAACGCCGCGCTCGACGCCGGACTGCCGTTCTCGTCCGAGAAGCCGCTGGGCGTCAACTATGAGGAAACCCTCGCCCTCGAAAAGCGGGCCGAAGCGCTCGGTATCCCCTCGTTCATCTGCTTCTCGTGGCGGTATAAGAAGTACATGCGCTATATGAAGGCGATGATCGACTCCGGCTCTCTCGGCGAGATCATGCACATCTATGTGCACTGCATCAAGGATTCCGGTCTGTGGCCGGGACGCAAGCTCGAGTGGCGGTTTGACAAGGACCTCGCGGGCTGCGGCGTGCTGTGCGACTTAGGCTCCCACATGCTCGACGGCGTGCGTTTCTTCGGCCAGGAATATGACAGCGTCTACGCGACCACCGGCATCCGCGTCCGTGAACGTCAGCGTGAGGACTCCGACGAAATCGCCCCCGTCACAACCGACGACTACGCCAACATAATCGCCACGCTCAAGTCCGGTATCGACGTCACCATTCAGGTCTCCCGCAACTGCAAAGCCCTTGCCCAGTGGACGGAGTTTTCTGTCTATGGCGCAAACGGCTTTATCCGCTACTCCAGCGGTGCCGAGGAGCTCCTCGAAATGTCCGTAGGCCCCGACGCAGAACGTGAGAACCGCATCGTTCGCAAGGTCGACCCGCCGGCAGTCTTCGAAGCCAACCAGTCCCAGGCTTTCCTCGACGTCCTCTTCGGACGCGACAACCCCTACACCGCCCGCCTCTCCGACGGCGTCCGTGCGCAGGCTGTCATCGAAGCCGCGCTGCGTTCCGCCAATGAACACCGCGTTGTCACGCTCGACGAAATTACGGAGGGAAAATAAGATGCTGCAAACCTATACCTGCTCCTCTGAGGAGTTTCTGAAAAATGCCCGCATCCCGCTGCGCATCCTCCCCGAGGATGCCATGTACCGCGAAATCGCCCGCACGATGGCGGACATCATCCTCGCGAAAAAGGGCGGGCGCGCGGTCATCATCTGCCCCGTCGGGCCGATCCTCCAGTATCCGGAGTTCGTCAAAATTGTCAACACCGAGCGTATCAGTCTCAAGAACGTCTGGTTCTTCAACATGGACGAATATCTCGATGCGCAGGGCAACGTCATCCCCGCCGACAACCCGCTCTCCTTCCGCGGCATCATGGATCGGCTCCTGTACTCGCAGATCGACCCTGAGCTGGTCATGCCGCCTGAGCAGCGCCTGTTCCCCGAGCCGAAGCATGAGCGTGAATTCGACGCGCTGCTCGAATCCCTCGGCGGCGCGGACGCATGCCTGACCGGCGTCGGCATCAACGGCCACATCGCATTCAACGAGCCGCCCGCCGCCGATGATCCCGTGACCGACGACGTCTACCGCGAGCTCGGCACCCGCTGCCTGCCGCTGACCAAGGAAACCATTGTCAACAACGGTGCACACAAGATTCGCGGCGCGCTCGATATCTTCCCCCGCCGCTGCATCACCATCGGTATGAAGCAGCTCCTCGCCGCGCGCCTGTTCCGCGTCTATCTCTACTGCGATTGGCAGTGGGGCATCATGCGCAAGATCGCGCTCGAACCGGCATCCCGTCTGATGCCCGCGTCGTTCCTGCAGCAGCATCCCAACGCCGAGATGGTCGTCACACAGGAACTGGTCGATTGGAGGTTGGGTCAATGAAACTGGGTACTTTGGTGCGTATCTCCGAGCCCGCCGAATGCACCGCCGCGTTTGAAAAGCTTATCTCGCTGGGATTCGAGTCCTGCCAGCTTCAGTATAAGCCCGAGGTCTACCGCAAAGCCGACGCCGAGTTCATCCGCGCCGAGGCTGACCGCACCGGTTTGGAGATTTCCGCGAAGCTCGGCGGCTTCCGTGACCCGTACAACGCCGGCGGACGGTACGCTTTCCTCACCTCCGGCTTCAACGCGCTGCCCTATCAGCAGATGCGGCTCGAGTATGCAATGCGCAGCGTCGAGTTTACCCGCTGGCTCGGGATCACCGACAATATCTTCCATGCCGGATACATCCCGAACAACCCCTTCTCGCCGGATTACTACAACCTCGTCGCGCCGCTGCAGATTCTCTGCCGCTTCGCGAAGTCCGTCGGTGCGAATATCCTCTACGAGACCGGCGCGGAGTCTCCGATCGCTTTGCTCAACTGCATCTCCGACGTCGGCGCGGACAACCTCTTCATCAACTTCGATACCGCCAACTGTATCCTGTACGGCTACGGCAACCCTGTCGACGCGCTCTACACCTTCGGCTCGTACGTGCGCAGCATGCACGCAAAGGACGGCCTGCCGCCGTGCAAGCCCCATTCGATGGGCCATGAGACCGCGCTCGGAGACGGCTATGTGGACTTCCCGAAGGTCTTCGCAAAACTCAAGGAGCTTGGCTACAACGGCCACGTCACCATCGAGCGTGAGATCTCCGGTCCGCAGCAGCAGATCGATATCCTCAAAGCCGCCGCGTATCTGCGTACGCTGATGTATTAAAGGAGGACTTGTTATGTCTACCGCGTCTTACAACCTCATCCCGCCGGAAAAACTTGGCGAGGGTTCCCATATTGTCCTTGAAGTCTGCGAGACTGAGCAGGATATCTATTGGAAAATGGCCATCGAGGTGCTCGAGATCATCTCCGACAACAATAAAAAGGGCGAGGACACCGTCATGATCGTCCCGTACGGTCCGCTGGGCCCGTACTCGCGGCTTGTGTACCTCGTCAATAAATACCGCGTCAGTCTCAAGCGCTGCACGTTCATCAATATGGACGAGTACCTGACCCCCGACCTCAAGTGGATCGATGCGTCCGACCCGTTGTCCTTCCGGGGCGGTATGCAGCGTATCTTCTACGGGCTGATCGACCCGGAGCTCAACGTCCCCGAAGACCGCCGCATCTTCCCCGAACCCGGCGACGAGGAGCGTATCGAGCAGATCATCCGCAAAGCCGGCAAACTCGACCTGTGCTGGGGCGGCGTCGGCATCAACGGCCACATTGCCTTCAACGAGCCGCCCGAACCCGGTGTCGTGATGTCCGATGCGGAGTTTGTCAACCTTCCGACACGCTGCCTGAAGCTTTCGCGTGAAACGAAGACCATCAACGCGTTCATGAACTGTGGCGCCGACCTCGACGGGATCCCTGAAGACTGCATCACCGTCGGCATGCGCGAGATCTTCATGGCAAAGAAGGTGCGCATGTGTATGCCGCGCGACTGGAATGCCGGTGCGCTGCGGAAAATTCTGCACGGTCCCGTGAGCTGCCATATACCCTCTTCCCTGTTCCAAAACCATCCCGACGCGAAGATTTACGCCGCCGCCGTCGCGACGGTCTGCCCGATCCCCGCAATCCGCGTGTACAATAAATGACGCATGCGGGAGATTTACAAATTTACAGGAGAGGTTGTCCTTCCTGACCGCCTCTCCGACGCTCCCGTTCTCGTCGAGGATGGGAAAATACTCGACGCCGCGTTCTCCGGAGAACTGCCATCGGACATCCGTGTCACCGAAGTCACCGGTGCGCGCATCCTGCCCGGCTTCATCGACCTCCATGTCCACGGCGGCGGCGGGTGCGACCTGATGGACGATACGCCCGATGCCATCCGCAATGTCGTCCGCACCCACTGCGCCCATGGCACCACCGCCATGCTCCCGACGACGATGTCCTCTCCCGCTCCGCTCCTCTACCGCTTCTTCGAACGCTTCCGCAACATGCTCACCGAAGACTGCGGCGCGGAGCTCTTGGGTGTCCACATGGAAGGCCCATACCTGAGCCTGAAGAAGTGCGGCGCGCAGCCTCCGTGGGTCATCCGTGAACCGAATCCCGCCGAAACCTCCGAGCTTCTCGAACGCGGCGGCGATCTGCTCAAATACATGTCCCTCGCCCCGGAGATCAACGGCGCGCGGGAACTGACCGAAACCCTCCGGCGGCGCGGCATCCTCGTCGGCTGCGTCCACTCCGACGCTGAGTTCGCCGATATCACGGCGGCGCGCGAGTGGGGCGTGTCGCATATCGCGCATTTCTACAACTCCAGTACCATGTACGGCAAACGCGGCCAGCGGGTCTGCGGCGGCATCGTCGAGGCCGGGTTCTTCTACGACGATATTACCATCGAACTCATCGGCGACGGCCGCCACATCCCATCCGAGCTGATGCGGCTGTGCGTCAAGCTCAAGGGTTCCGACCATGTCGTGCTCATCACCGACGCCATCCGCGCTGCCGGAACCGATGCCGCCGAGAGTTTTCTCGGCAGTCTCTCCGAGCCGCATCCCATCATCATTGAGGACGGCGTCGCAAAACTCCCCGACCGGTCGTTCTTCGCCGGATCGATTGCCACCGCCGACCGCCTGTGGAAGACCGCCGTGGGCTATGGCATCCCGCTCACCGACGTCTGCCGGATGATGTCCGATACGCCCGCAGCCATCCTCGGGATCTCTGACCGCAAGGGCGGCATCTCGAAAGGTCATGACGCCGACCTCGTCGTCACCGACCGTGACTTCAACGTGCAGGCGGTCTATGTAAAAGGCGTGCGGAAATACTGACCTGAAAAGATAAGGTGTGTGGATTTTGTTATCCACACACCTTTTTTGTCCTTATATGCCGCTTACAGCGTTATTTCCGCGTGTCTGGTGACGTGGCAGCCGATGTTGACCGCGCACGGCAGTCCCGCAATATGCGTGGGGTATACCTCAATCGCCGCATGGAACGCCGTGATGTCACCGCCGAAACCCTGCGCGCCGATGTTCAGCCCGTTGAGCCGCCTGAGCAGCTCCTGCTCCATTTCTGCGTAGAACGGGTCGGCGTTCGGTACGTCTACAGACCTCAGCAGCGCACGCTTGGCAAGCTCGCACGCGTACTCCGCGTCGCCGCCCAAGCCCACGCCTACGAATACCGGCGGGCATGGGTTTGCGCCGGCCGTCCGCACCAGCTCCGTCACAGTGTCGAGGATGTCCTCCCGCGTTACTGACGGTTTCAGCATCCGCAGCGCGCTCATGTTCTCGCTGCCGAACCCTTTCGGCATCACCGTCAGCCGCACCCGGTCGCCGTCGATCAGCCGTGTGTGCAGGATCGCCGGCGCGTTCGTCCCCGTATTCACGCGCCGTATTGGATCCGCCACCACCGACGCCCGCAGATACCCATGCTCGCACGCCGCCGCGACACCCCGGTTCACCGCTTCCGTCAAAGAACCATCCGTCAGGTGCACGTCCTGCCCCACGTCGATGAACACGATCGCCATGCCTGTGTCCTGGCAGATCGGCATCGACTGCGTGTCCGCAATCTTCAGGTTCTCCTGCATCTGCGCAAAGATATCCCGTGCACGCGGGTTTGTCTCACGATCCATTGCCGCCGCTTGGGCACGCACTACGTCATCCGAAAGCCGCAGATTCGCGTCAATGTATAACTTTTCTACTGCCTTTTCAATGACGTTCACCGACAGCTCTCTCATACCGTTCTCCGTAAGAATGCGGCAGCCTGCCGCGCGGCGTTCGCTCCGTCCGCGCATGCCGTCACAATCTGATACAGCGGCTTCTCGCGCACGTCGCCCGCCACATACAGCCCCGGCACGTCCGTCACACAGTCCTCGCCCGCTTTCACACGTCCGGCGGTGTCCGTCTCGAGCAGCCCGCGCAGCAGCTCCGAGTTTGCCGCACTGCCCACCGCGATGAACACGCCCCGTGCCTCTACCGTCCGGGGATTGCCGTCGGCGTCCGTGAATCGTACGCCCTCGGCCGCCTGCGACCCATAGATTTCCGTCACGCGGACACCAAGCAGCATCCGCACACCCGCGTCCTTGAGCTGCTCTATGAGCGCCCGTTCACACCGCAGCGCGCTTTCATGATATGCCAGCGTCACCTTGCCCGCAACACCCGCCAGATAGAGCGCATCCTCCGCCGCCGCGTCGCCGCCGCCGATCACCACGCACGCCTGCCCCTTGAAAAAGCTGCCGTCGCACGTCGCGCAGTAGCTGACCCCGCGGCCCGCGTATTTCGCTTCGCTCGGCACTCCCAGCTTCCGCTTCGACGCGCCCGTCGCCGCGATCACCGTCCGCGCCGTCAGCTCTCCTTCGTCCGTCGTCAGCGTAAAGCCGCCGTCGGTCCGGGTCAGCGCCGACGCGTCCAAAGTCCGAAACCGGACGCCCAGACCTTCCGCATGCGCACGCATCTGCTCCGACAGCGTCACGCCGTCCGCGTGCGGGATCCCCGGGTAGTTCTCGATCTCCGGTGTGTTCGCCATCTGTCCGCCCGCGTACAGCCGCTCGATGATCAGCGGCGATATTCCTGAGCGCGCCGCGTATATCCCCGCCGTCAGTCCGGCAGGACCCGCGCCCAAAATAATCAGCTTTTCCATCTCCTGGTTCCTTTCATGTGTTGTGGGTGCTTTTCTCCACGCTTTCACCGCGCGTCACGTTTTCCCGAGACGCGCGGCTCATATCTGCTTTATTTTACCCGCGCGGTTTCGGACGGCGCGCTCCGCTGCGGCGGTCATTCTGATGCTTAAGGTCCGACATACGGCTGTTGGAATCGGCCAAGAACAGCTTCAGCTTGTCCTCGAACGTGTCTCCCGTCGACTGCGGCGTACTCACCGGACGCTGCGGTGCCGGCCGCGCCGGTTCCGGCGGCAGCGCACGCTTGATCGACAGGTTGATGCGCCCGTTCTCTTCAATCGCGATGATCTTGACCGTGACCGTCTGGCCCTCCGTCAGGTAGTCGCGCACCTCCTTGACGAACGTGTTCGCTACCTCCGAGATGTGCACCAGACCCGACTTCCCCTCGCCGATCGACACGAAGGCGCCGAACTTCGTGATGCCCGTCACTTGCCCTTCTACAATGTCCCCTACGCCGTATTCCATGCCTGCCTTTTTTCTCCTTTGCGGTTTTATTTTCCCGTAATGTCGATAAAGACCTGTTCTCCAGGCAGCGCGTAGCCCAACTTCTCCCGCGCGATCTTCGCGATCTCTTCGTCCGTCAGCTCCTCGGACATGCTCTCCTCGAGCTGCTGATTCGTCAGCGTCTGTTCTTCCACGTTCTTCTGGATTGTGTTCAGCTCCGTACGCTTTTCCGTCAGTTTCACCCGGAGCGTGACCAGATTATAGGCTGCGTAGATCGAAAAGACAATCAACAGCACACGCAGCAGCAGCTTAAATGTAATCTTTTTCATGTGTCTCCTTTAGAACCTTCACGGAATCTCCCGGTACAGCGCCGACGCGGAGTCCTTCGTTGCATGCTCGGCGACATCCACGACCTCCACCTTCAGCGTCCGCTGACCGAACGCGATCTCAATCACGTCGCCGATCTTCACCCGGTACGCCGGCTTCCGCTCCTGTCCGTTCACCAGCACACGCTCATTTTCGCACGCCGTATTCGCAACCGTACGCCGTTTGATTAAGCGGGATACCTTCAGATATTTGTCCAGTCTCATACTTTTTCCTTGCTTTTGATCTGTTCGATGAAGGCATCGTTCGCAAGCTCCAGCGCGCGCTCCGGGTCTACCCCAAGCTCTTGCGCCTCTCTCACGATTTCGAACAGCTTCGTGCCGATTACATTCTCCTCATCCGTATATTCGGTCGGGAATCCCGCCTTTTTTGCCTTTTTTATCAGCTTTTCCGCACGCATCAGCCCCGGCAGACTCCGCGCCACTCCGGTGAGCGTATCGGTCGTCGTCTTCTGATTTTTCTCGGCCTTCTTGATGTTGTCCCAGTTGACAAGCACTTCCGCCGAGTCGTTCACCTGCACATCGCCGAAGATGTGCGGGTGGCGCAGGATCAGCTTTTTACAGATCCCGTCCGCCACGTCGTCGATGTTGAATCCGCCGGCCTCCTGCTCTATGCGTGCGTGGAACACGACCTGCAGCAGCACATCGCCCAGCTCCTCGCACAGCGCCGCGCGGTCGCCGGTGTCGATCGCTTCGCAGACCTCGTACGCCTCCTCCAGCATGTTCTGCCGGATGCTCTCGTGCGTCTGCTCGCGGTCCCACGGACAGCCGTCCTCGCCGCGCAGACGGGCCATTATTTCCACAAGGTCGTCAAATTTGTAGTGTTCCTTCAGTTGATACTGTACCATATTTTTATCTTCTCCGCAAGTGGTTTTTTCTATTTTCGGCAAATTATTTCAGCCGCAGCAGTCGTGCCAGCTTTTTCCCCTTCGGCAGCATCAGGATATCTTCCCGATTGAACCCGCCGATTACCCACAGCATCAGGAAATACAGCACAATGCATCCCAGCAGTACCACGCATACGCCCAGCCGTGCGCCCAGCATCCCCGCCAGCGCCGGATACGCAAAGTGCGCAAATACGCCCATCACCAGCGCTGCCGCCAAAGGCTTCCAGAGCTGCCACCACTGACGCGGCCCAAGCTCCGTCTTCTTATACACGAACACGATGTTGATGATCGCGATCGTTGCGTAGCAGCAAATCGTCCCGATCGGCGCGCCGTTGATTGCAATGGACGGGATACCGATGAGGATGTAGTTCGTCACCAGCTTCACCACGCCGCCGATCGTCATGGAGATCACCGGCAACCGCTCCTTCCCGGCCGCCTGCAGCAGTGCGTTCGTCACCGATACCAATGATACGCATACGAACGCGAACGCCAGCTCTTTGAGCAATGGCGCCGCGAAATCCACGTCCGCCGTAAACAGCAGGTTCAGCAGCGGCCATGCCAGTACGTACAGCCCCACCGCGCACGGGAACGTCAGGATGCCCGTCAGCCGCACGGCGCTCTCGGTGTTCCGGCGGGCCTGCATGTAGTCTTTGCGCCCGTATGCCGCCGCAATCGCCGGGATCAGGCTCACCGTCATGCCGACAATCAGCGTCTGCGGCAGCGTCATCAGCGCCACCGACATGCTCGAGTACGCGCCGTACATTGACACTGTCCGCGGCGCCGCATAGCCGATGTCCTGTAATCTCCTCATCACGACGAAATTGTCGATCAGATTCGTCAGCGACATCACCGCCGCGCCGATCGTGATCGGTACTGCAATCTTGATCAGCGTCCAGAACAGTTCCTTCTTCGGCCGCGCTTCCGTGTCCATGTCCGAGAAGTCCACCGTCTCGCGCACCTTCCGGTGACGGATGCTCATGTAAATCGCGCCGAACACCGTCCCCAGCGTCACGCCCATGATCGCGCCCGCAGCCGCGATCTTTACATCGTACCCGAGCCGCAGCGCCAGGATCGCAAACCCGTAGCCGAACACCAGCTTGCAGAACGCTTCGATCAACTGCGAGACCGCTGTCGGCACCATGTTTGCAAGCCCCTGACAGTAGCCGCGGTACACGCTCATCAGCGCAACGAAGAAGACCGCCGGTGACAGAACCAGCACCGAGTAAAACGCGTCGGGGTTGCGCTGATATTCCATCAGCGGTTTCGCCGCCGCCGCCATCAGCACCGCCGAGAAGAGGCCCAGCCCCAGAAGCAGCCCGAAGCTCACACTCAGGATGCGCTCGACCTCGCGCCCGCGTCCCTTCGCGTTCGACTCCGCCACCATCCGCGATATCGCTACCGGCAGCCCCGCCGTGCTCATCACGACCAGTGCCGAATAGATGTTGTACGCGCCGTAAAACATCCCCATGCCGTCGGAACCGATCAGGTTTTTCAGCGGTATCTTGAAGAACGCTCCGATCACTTTCACGACGATGTTTGCCACCGCCATGATCAGCGCGCCTTCCAGAAAGGTCTGCTTCTGCACTTTCTGCATCTCATGTTCCCCTATCTGAGCGTTTTCTCACAGTATTCCCGCAGCTCGGCCATCCATTTCTCATGGTCGATCCTCGGATACGCTCCGCGCTCGTACACCACGCGCCCGTTCACCATCGTCATGCATACGTCATGCCCCGTCGCCGCGTAGACAAGCTGCGAGCAGACATCCCAGCACGGCGTCAGATGCGGCGCGTCAAAATCAAGCAGCGTCAGGTCGGCATCATAACCCACCCGGATACGCCCGGACTTCCCGTACCCCATCGCCCGCGCGCCGTTTGCCGTCGCGAATGCGAGTACCGTCCGGGCAGGCAGCGCCTCCGCGTCACCCGTCCGTACCTTCCCCAACAGCGCCGCCAGCTTCAGCTCCCGGAACAGATCGTGGCTGTTGTTCGACGCTACGCTGTCCGTCCCTAAGCTTACATTCACGCCCGCGCTGAGCATCGCCGGGACGTCCGCTATCCCCGATGCCAGCTTGCAGTTGCTCGCCGGACAGTGCGACACCGTCACATCATGTGCCTTGAGCAGCGTCCGATCCTCCGCGCTCAGGTGGACACCATGCGCCGCCGTCACCGGAAGCGCAAATACACCGGCTCTCTCCAGCGCCGCAGTCGGGCTGACACCGTACTTTTCCAAGCAGTCGGCGTTCTCCTTTGCCGTCTCCGACAGGTGCAGCTGCATCCTCAACCGATGCGTACCTGCGTAGTCCGCCATGTATGCCCAGGTCTCCGGGTTCGATGTGTATACCGCGTGGATGCCCGTCCCGGCACGTACCAGCGGATGGCCCGAATGCTTCTCCATCACATCGCGGCAGTCGGAAAATGTCCGGTCGGTTTCCGGGATGACGCCGTCGCCGAAGTACATCGCGATGTTCGCGACCTCCGCACGTAAACCCGTCTCCACCGCCGCGTCCGCGACGCTCAGGATATGGAAATAATTGTCCAGAATCGCCGTCGTGCCCGTGCCGACCGCCTCGAGCATCCCGACACGCGCGGCAAGATAGACCCCCCGCGCATCGAGCTTATGCTCCGCCGGGAAGATGCGGTCGAACAGCCAGGTGTGCAGCGCCGCGTCGTCCGCGTAGCCCCGCAGCGCCGTCATCGCGATGTGCGTATGCGTATTGATCAGACCCGGCATCAGCACCAACCGCGAACCGCGTACCGTCCGTCCGATCTCCGTGTCCACGGGTTCTGTCTGCGAAAGGTACCCGATCGTCCCGTCGGTCACACCGACGTACGCGTGGGGCAGCGGTTCCCCATCCATCGTCACGGCCGTAACGTCCGCGAACAGCGTATCAATCCGTTTCACTCTGTACCTCAAAAGGGACGCGTATGCATTCCGCGTACAGCGTCCCTCGTCTCTTACATAAGATTCTTACCTGGGGTCAGTCTTTCTTTTCGTCGCAGCAGGGCTCTTCAGCCTTCTCGTCGCAGCATTCCACTTCTTCCTCGCAGCACTCTGCTTCTTCTTCGCAGCAGCACTCCACTTCCCCGCAGCAGCAACACTCCTCAGCCTTCTCCTCCGCCGGCTTAGCCTTGAAGCTCGACAGGCGTGCGCGCAGCTCGGCAATCTGCGCCCTTCTTGAGTCGATTGCCTCAATCTGCGACTGCACAGCTTCGCTGCAGACCTCGTCGCCCGCGTGCATCGCGTAGACCAGCTTGCCGATCTCCTTGTAAGCGATGTCAATCTCGGTGTTCAGGTCAAAAATCTGCAGGTTCAAACGCGCGCGCTCGGCAGTTTCGGACGCAAATTTCACGCCCGCCTTTCCGTATGTCAACGCGCTTTCCTTTACCTTGTTCAGTAATTCACGTACCTTCGGATCCATAAGCACATCTCCTTTGATTAGATTTGTATTCGGAGGTTACCTTATTATAACCCATCTCACTGTGAAAATCAAGCGCTTTTTGCACTCTTTTCCAGTTGTTTTTATAAATTTTTTATTACGTGTCCGCCCTGATCAGCGCTTCCTGCAGCTTTGCAACCGGGAGTGCGCGCGGCGTTACTGAATTCTTGACACTCAGCGCCGCTGCAACACCCGCCGCCTGCCCGATGTTCGCGCAGATCGGCATCACCCGGAAGTTCGAGTGCGCGATGTGCGTCCCGGAGATGCAGCGCCCCGCCAGCAGCAGATTCTCCACGGCTTTCGGTACCAGGCAGCCGTACGGGATCGAGTAGCCCGCGATCCGCGGAAACTTCGCCTGCATGCCGGTCTCGTCAAGTCCCGCGCCCGTCAGGTTGTGTACGTCGAAGTTGAACGACGCACCCCGTACCGCCCAGTCGTCAAACTGCTGCGACGCCAGAATGTCCTCCCCCGTCAGTGTGTACTCGCCCTCGAAGTGACGCGTTTCACGGATGCCCATGAGCGACGCCGACGAGATGATGTAGCATTGCTCAAACCCCGGCACGTATTCCCGTAAAAATGCCGCGATCGGCTCCATCTGTGACCGGCAGACATACTCCGCGTGCGTCAGCGAATCCGCGTCGGTGCCGTCGATGTCGATTGCGTTGGTCATATTGCATGTCACCACGCCCGGCAGCGTCGACGGGTACAGCAGCACATGCCCCGCCGGGAACGGCAGATGCTCCCGCGCGAGATCCTGCAGCTTCCCCTTCGGTGCCTCCGGGTTCGACTCGAACGATCCCGGGAATATGCCGCGTGAGATGTCCACGCCCGCAACCTTGAACATCAGCGTCGCCGGCTGCATCTTTTGGTCCCCCTCACGTCCGAGGTGATACGGCACGCCTGCCCTTGCCGCGACGTCGCCGTCACCGGTCGCGTCGACCACCACCCGCGCGGTGATGACCTGACGCCCGGACTTGCTCTCAACGATCACCCCGCGTATCGTCCCGTCCTCGACCACCGCTGCCGAAACGAACGTGTACAACCGTACCCGCGCGCCCGCTTCGTCCAGCATCTGCAGATAGACCGTCTTGAGCTTCTCCGGGTTGATGACGTTCTTCTTCTTACTGTCGTGGGAACGTTCGAGAATCTCACGGAAGATGCCGCCCTTTACGCTGCCCGTCCAGTGAGACATCAGCCCCGCCGTCGAGATGCCGCCGACACAGCCGCACTGGTCCAACAGCAGCGTCCGGACACCCTGCCGTGCCGCCGAGATCGCCGCGCTCACTCCCGCCGGCCCCGCGCCGCATACCAGGACGTCTACATCGTCGATCACCGGCAGCTCCCTCGCCGGTTCAAGATAGGTCTTCATATCGTTTGCTCCCCCGTGTTTTCTTATAGTATACATCTTTCGTCTGCGTTTGTCAACAAAAAGGCGTCGGATGCTCATCCGACGCCTTATAGATTCCTTATTTCCCGTGCATCAGCTCGCACAACTTCGCATATCTGTCCGCGTCGGCACGCTCTGCCATCGCTGCAAGCTCCGTGTCACTCATCGTTGTCTGACGGCCCATCGCGTACTCGCGGTCGACCATCTCCTTCATCTGCGCGACTATCGCATCCTTCTTCGCCACCGCGTGCTCGGTGTTATGCAGCCGGAAATAACCGTTGAGCCAGTGCGCGATGCCCGCCAGTCCGCTGTGCGCGTCTACCGCCACCGCCGCCGGACGCTTCAGAATCGTCGCCGTGTCGAAGATGTTGTAGATTTCCTCATCTTTCAGAAGCCCGTCCGCGTGGATGCCCGCGCGCGCCACGTTGAAGTTGCGTCCGACAAACGGCGTCTGCGGCGGAATCTCGTAGCCGATATCCTCCTCGAAGAACCGCGCGATGTCCGTTATCACCGACAAATCCATCCCGTCGGTCGTCCCTCTGAGCGACGCGTACTCCATCACCATCGCCTCGAGCGGACAGTTGCCGGTGCGCTCGCCGATGCCCATCAGCGCGCAGTTCACACCGGACGCGCCGTACAGCCACGCCGTCGTCGCGTTCGTCACAACCTTGTAGAAGTCGTTGTGCCCGTGCCACTCGATCATACCGCTCGGCACACCCGCGTAGTGCATGATACCGTAGACGATGCCCTGCACACTTCTCGGCAGCGCCACGCCCGGATACGATACACCGTAGCCCATCGTGTCGCAGCAGCGGATTTTCACCGGTGTCTTGTACTCCTCGCCGAGCTTCTGCAGCGCCTCGGCCAAAGGAACCACGAAACCGTAGAAGTCCGCGCGTGTGATGTCTTCGAAATGGCAGCGCGGCCGGATGCCCCGGTCGAGCACACTCTTGACGATACCGAGATATTTATCCATCGCCTTGCCGCGTGTCAGACCCATCTTATTATAGATGTGGTAGTCCGAGCATGACAGCAGGATGCCCGTTTCGGAGAGACGCAGGTCACGTATGATCTGGAAATCCTTCTCATTCGCGCGAATCCAGCTCGTAATCTCCGGAAACTCGTACCCCAATGCGCGGCATTCCTCAATCGCACGGCGGTCTTTCTCGCTGTAGACGAAAAACTCCGACTGGCGCACCAGTCCGCGCGGCCCGCCCAGCTTGTGTAAATATTCATACAGCCGCACAATCTGCTTCACGGTGAACGGTGGCATCGCCTGCTGACCGTCGCGGAAGGTCGTGTCGGTGATCCACAGCTCCACCGGCGTCTGCATCGGCACGGTCCTGTGGTTGAACGCTACCTTCGGGATGTTTTTATAGTCGAACAGATGTCTGTACAGGTTCGGCTCGTCCCGATCCTGCAGAGAATATCGATAGGCGGACTGTTCCAGAAGATTCGTGCGGCGGGAATATTTCAGTGAGCGCTGCGCGTCATCATACTCCTGCTCATGGTTCTTGTCGTCGTACATAATTATCCCTCTATTCGTATATTTATGCAGTGTGGTTATAGTGGCTCCTCCTAGGATGCCTTTTATGTTGTCTTAGATTTTACACCACTTTGCAAAAAATAACAAGTCCCATTTCAACACAAAAATCGAAGGACTTACACTCTTCGTTTGTCGTATATGTTCAAGCTATGCAGGCACCGGAGTCAGCAGCAGTCGATCGGCTCCACATTGCAGGCATAGCACGCGTCGCAGAACTTCCCGACGCCCTCACGCGTGACGGAGAACCTTGCGGTCGATTTATTTTACAACATTTTTCCT
>Ga0123333_10000089_pt1 | contig 89420 bp, 77 predicted proteins | sample BioC12SIPDNA_3_FD_89957 | JGI IMG/M metagenome (GOLD analysis project Ga0123333, IMG submission 89957) | Anaerobic biogas reactor microbial communites from Washington, USA - Biogas_R2_B C12 SIP DNA | ecosystem: Engineered > Bioreactor > Anaerobic > Unclassified | place: Washington, USA...
AACCTGATGGGCTCGGGCAACTTTAATCGGGATTACCTCACCAGCAAGGCGCGCATCTGTGTGACGGTGGGGATGATGACCACCGGCTACGACTGCACCGATCTCTTAAACCTGGGGCTCTTTCGGCCGATCTTTTCGCCCACCGATTTCATCCAGATCAAGGGGCGCGGCACACGCAAGCATACCTTTACCGATCAGCTGCGCGATGAAGAACTCGGGGAACAGATCGAAGAGCCGGAAAAGACCGCCTACAAGCTCTTTGATTTCTTTGCCACCTGCGAATACTTTGAAGAAGACTATCAGTATGATGCCGTGCTCGAGCTGCCCAAAACTCAGGGGCGCGAGGATTTCACCGTCGATGCCGCTTTGGCAGAAGACGAGGCGCAGGAGCAGCCCGGCGCGCCTAAAAAGACCGTCTCAACCTATGAATACCTGGGGGGTGACGCCCTGCTGACCATGGAGGTAGAGCAGATTGAGCACCCCGGCATGAAGATCGACCGCATGTTCTTTCAGCAGTTCGAAGAGGCCGTCAAGGCCGACCCGATCATCGTGGAGGGCGTCGAGCAGGGGCAGTGGGAGAGGGTCAAGGACTATATGCGGCGCGAAGTGCTCAACAAGCCCGAGGCCTATTATACGCTTGACAAGCTGCGCAGGGCCGCCGGCGTCGACCGCCGCCTCGACCTGCGCGAGATCCTCGAGCACATCTTTGGCATGATCCCGCGCTTTAAAACGCGCGCCGAGCTGCTGGACGAGGAATTTAGCAAGTTCGTGGCCGATATCAAACCCACCGAGGCTCAGGCGATCCCTGCCATTCGCGCCTACTTTAACGCCTATCTGACCTCGAAAGAGGTCCAGCGCATTGTGGATGCCGGCACCTTTGCCGAGTTTGCCACCAACCCCGTCTTCAGTATGAACGACTTTGGCGCCGTGCCGGCCAAATACCGCAAGCTGGTGCCCGAATACATCAAGGATTACGTCTCACTGAACACCTTTATCCATTAAGGAGCATGCATGGATAGCCAAACGCGCCGCCGCATCGACAGTGCCCGCGACGTGCTGGTGGGCAAGGTGCCCGACCCGAAATCGCAGGTCGAGCAGATCACCCTCGCCCTGCTTTACAAGTTCATGGACGACATGGATGTTCAGGCTGAAGAGTGGGGCGGACAGCGCACCTTTTTCGCCGGCGATTTTGCGCAATACCGGTGGCCGAACCTGGTGCGCGGCAGGCTGGGCGGGCACGAGACCCTCAACCTGTATGCCGAAGCGATCGAACGCATGCCCGAGAACCCGGGCATCCCGCCGCTCTTTCGCAGCATGTTCCGCAACGCCTACCTGCCCTACCGCGACCCCGTGACGCTGCGCCTCTTCTTGAACGTCATCGACGAGTTTCGTTACGATCACTCTGAAGACCTGGGCGACGCTTACGAATATCTGCTATCGATCCTCAGTTCGCAGGGTGATGCCGGGCAGTTTCGTACGCGCCGGCACGTCATCGATTTCATGGTCGAGGTGGTCAACCCGCTCAAGAACGAGTCCATACTCGACCCGGCCTGCGGCACGGCCGGCTTTCTCATCTCGGCGTACAAGCACATCCTGCGCGCCAACACCGATGCCGACGGCCGCGTGAGGCTGACGGGGCCGGAGCGCGAACGGCTGTCCAACAATATCAGAGGCTATGACATCTCGCCCGATATGGTGCGGCTCTCGCTGGCCAACATGTATCTGCACGGCTTTCAGAACCCGCAGATCGTCGAATACGACACGCTGTCTTCCGAAGAGCGTTGGAACGAGCACGCCGATGTGATCCTGGCCAACCCGCCTTTTATGACGCCCAAGGGCGGCATCCGCCCGCACAGGCGCTTTCAGTTCGAATCCAGCCGCAGCGAAGTGCTCTTTGTCGACTATATGGCCACCCACCTGACGAGCGACGGGCGCGCCGGCATCATCGTACCCGAGGGGATCATCTTTCAATCCAGCAAAGCCTACAAGCGCCTGCGCAGGATGCTGGTGGACGAGGCTTACCTGCTGGCGGTGGTGTCACTGCCGGCGGGCGTCTTTAACCCCTATTCGGGGGTCAAGACCAGCATCCTCTTTCTGGATCGCCAGGCGGCGCGCCGCACCGACCAGGTGCTGTTTATCAAGATCAGCAACGACGGCTACGACCTGGGTGCGCAGCGCCGCGAGATCGAAGGCAGCGAGCTGCCCTGGGCGGCAGGGGTGCTGCAGCGTTGGCGAGAGGCTGCCCTGAGCGGGCGGACGCTGGAACTGGAAGAAGAGGACGAGGCGCGGGCGTTGTTGGTACCGAAAGCCAGACTGGCAGAGCAAGAGTATAACTTGACTGCAGAGAGGTATAGGACCGATTCAAGGGCGTATAAAAATACATATATGATGGTAAGTATCGAATCAATTCTTAACCATGTGAAGTATCCAGAAAAGGTATTGAAATCTAGCTATAACAAATCTGGTAGATACCCTATTATAGATCAATCCAGCCAATTCATCGCTGGATACACAGATGATCCCGAGCCTCTATTCAAAGTAGATAAGCCAGTTATCTGCTTTGGAGACCACACTCGAGTGGTAAAATACGTTGACTTTAGTTTTGTATTAGGAGCGGATGGTGTAAAAATCCTGTCACCTAATGAGACAGTGGACACAAAATATCTATATTATTTACTAGAGTGTTTAGAAATTACGAATCTCGGATATAGTCGGCACTATAAGGTACTAAAAGAAATCCGCATCCCCCTGCCCCCGCTCGATGTCCAACGCGAGATCGTGGCCGAGGTCGAGGGCTACCAGCGCGTGATCGACGGCGCCCGCCAGGTGGTGGAGAGCTGGCAGCCGCGCATCGCCGTGGATCCGGCGTGGCCGGTAGTCAAGTTGGGGGACTACAGCGAGCTTATTCGTGGAGTAACTTATAGAAAAAGTGACGAAGTGAACGCAGGTGGGGTCAAGGTCTTGCGCGCCAACAACATAGTTGTAGGCGAAAACCGACTAGACCTTTCTGACATAAAGCTAGTATCGGAGACAGTAGGTTTCTCATCCACCAAAAAACTACGCCGGAATGACATTTTTATTTGCTTAGCAAGCGGGAGTAAAGACCACATTGGTAAGGTGGCTTTCATACCAAGCGATACCGAATACTACTTTGGTGGTTTTATGGGTGCTGTCCGGGTAGCGTCGCCGAACCTATCAGCAAAGTACCTCTTTTATCAACTAGGCGATAAGCTTTTCAACGATTATCTGCAAAATCAGATCGCAGGCGCAAATATCAATAACCTTAGTGCAAGTATATTGATGGACTATCAGATTCCCCTTCCCCCACTCCCCGAGCAGCAGCGCATCATCGCCGAAATCGAGCGCGAGCGCGCCGCGGTGGATGCCAACCGCGAGCTGATCACCCTGATGGAAGCGCGCATCAGGGCCGTCATCGACCGCGTCTGGGGCGAATAAACCGTGCACGGCCAGCTGGCCGCGCACGGTTCGTCAATCCTCTAACCCTCGGAGCGCCTGGCGCGCTCGGTCGAGACCCACACGGCCGCCTGGTCGTGCGGGGCGCCATCGAGATAGAGCCTGGCCTTGAAACACCAGGTGGTCTCGCCGCTGAGTTCCTGCGGGGCATAACGCACCTCGACGCGCCGCGTGCCGTTGGCCGGCACCTCCAGCGCCAGCCGGCGCGCGCTACCCAGTTCCTCGCCATCGCGCAGCACCCGCTCGATGCGCCAGCCGGCGGTCTCGTCCAGCTGCAGGGCAGCTTTGGCGGGGGCATCGGTATAGTTGTGCACCAGGAAGGCGACCTCTTCCGCCTCGCCGGCGCGGATCTGCAGGGCGTTCTTTTGCTCCTGAGCATCGATCCGGCCCGGACGTGGCTCGTTGGGGCGTGCCTGCGCCTGCAGCCAGATGTAGCGCTCGCGTGCCAGCCCCTTAACCGACGCTTTATAATGCAGCATGGGCGGCGGCGGTGTGAGCGTCAGGCGCGCAGGATCGATCCCGCGCACATAAACCGGGCAGAGCGAGAGCTTTACATGGTGTGTAGCGCCCGAGCAGGCCTCGATCTGGCGCCCCAGAGCATCCACCAGATACGCGCCTGCCGAAACCGGCAGGTCAAAGGCGCCGTCCGCGGCCATCCAGTCCTCGCCCTCCGCCAGCACCGGGTTGGGCGCGCCCCAGCCATCCGAGATGCGCATGTTCTTGGTCGACCACGCCATCGCGGTGTATTCGCCCGGCAGGCGTTCGAACACCACCAGGTAGCGCTCGTCGTCGATCAGGTATCCTGCCAGCTTGGCCCGGCCAATCTGGCGGATCAGTGTGCCCAGCGCCAGCACGGCCGGCATGGGGCTCAGGTCGACCCTTTGGATGCCCCATACCGCTGCGCCCGCTTCCAGGAATTCCTGCAGGTAAAAGTAAAAGAAGCGCTCGATGCCGGACGCCAACCCGCTGGCGAACGCGCGCAGCATATACACCACCTGGATGCGTTCCGCCAGAGTATAGGTGCCGTCAGGATCGGGGATTGAGCGCTTGCCCATCTCGGTCATCCAGATCGGGCGCTGCATACCCACATCGGCCATCAGGTCGCGGTTTTCCTGGATCATGGCAAACTGGTCTTCGGGCTTGCCGTATGAATGCTGGTTAAAGATGTCGATGTAGGGGCCGGGGCCATTGGCCAGCCAGCGCTGCCAAAAGGTCGGACCGGCGCAGCGCGAGGCACCCAGCACGCCGATGGTCGGGTCGGCATCCTTGAACCCCAGCGCGCCGGCTTTGCTGATGGCCGCCAGATCCCAGGGGTGGCCGGCAAAGAAAAAGATGTCGGGCTCGTTCCACAGTTCCCAGTAGCGGATGGCATGCCCCATCTCGCGCGCCGCACGGGCGCAAAACTCGTACACTTTGCGCATGTCGTTGGGCGGATATTCGCCAAAACTGAGCTCCTCGCTGTTGGGATCCATGGCCCAGCTTGGCACACCCGAAAGCATCTGGTAAACGTCGATGCCGCCTGCTTTCTGCGCTTCTGCCGCAACCTTGTACTTGCCCCATTCCATTTTGTCGGGCGAGGGCTGCGCGTGTTGCCAGGTAAAGCGGTCGCGCAGGTTGCGCAAACCGAGCTTGCTGCAGGTTGCCACCTGTTCGGCAAGGCGCTGGGGGTCGGACTCTTCACTGCTGGAAGCCAGGCCGTGCGTAAAGGGATGTGAGATGCCCGCATCCAGGGCGATCGGCGAATCCTGTGCCGGCGTGAAATCGAGCGCTCCCAGGCAGCCGAACGACCGGGTGAGCGCGACATCGGCCAACCCCCGGGTGGATGCCACCACATGCAGCTCGTAATAGCCAGGTCCCAGGACGGGCAGCTCCAGCTCGGCATCACCAGCCCCGCCGTTCAGCGCGATCACCATGCTCGATTCCTGCAGAACGCGCAGCTCGTAGTCGGTCAGCTTGTAACGCAGCTCACAACGCTCGGCGCTGGCGGGTGCGGCAGAGAGGCTGATGCGATACAGCACCGGCTTGTCGGCATCATACAGCGCTCCGGGCACGGTTGCCTTGCAGCTGAATGCAATGCTCGGGCGCAGCTCGGCGGCATCGATCACAAAGCTGCCCTGTACACCGGTGAAATCGGGCCAGCTATCCGGCCGCACGCGAAAGGCCGAGCGCGCGTAGTGTGCCTGGTCGGGAGCCACTGCGTTGATCACCAGCGGGGTATAGTCGTGCCTGGCAAAGGTGTGGACACTGGAAACCTCAGCGAACGGCTTTTTGTCGGCATCCAGCCAGATGAGGTATGCCCGTCCGTGGCAGCGCTCGGATTCGGCGCGGTTCAGGATGGTCAGCTGGTAGGCGCGCCCTGATTCGACTTCCCAGATGCGCTCCTCGCTGGCCTCGACCACCCCCTCCCTGCTGACGGTTACCCGGCAGGCATCCCCGCCCTGCGGGCCCCTGCCGGCTTCGAGCGCCGCATAGGGCGCCAGATCCTGCGCTGCGCCGCTGATCGTCCAGCGGATGTCTTTACCAGTTATCTGCATGATGATTCCTCCGGAGTTGTGATATACGCTGATGGTAGCCGATATCAGGCGCATCCGGCAAGTGCGGCAATGGCTGCCCTAAAATAATAGGTATTATTCGTGTAGAATATGAGATGTTACTTGACTTTAAATCGCTGAAATATACGAGGCGCGACATCTGGATACGAGCCGAATCATTGTGATACTGAAGGAGCAATCTTACGCGAAGCGTGATCACTGATCGCTCGCGTGGAATCAAATACGTCCTGAGAGGTGTAAATCAAATGCATAAAGTAACGGTTTTCGGCAGCTTTGTTGTCGACCTGATGGCGAGAACTCCTTATCTTCCGGCTCCTGGCGAAACTGTTAAGGGGTCGCTGTTTCGGCAGGGACCTGGCGGCAAGGGCTTTAACCAGGGCATTGCGGCACACAAGGCCGGTGCCGATGTTAACATGGTCACCAAGATTGGCCGTGATTCCATGGCGATGATTGCCACGGACGCCATGGATGCCGTCGGCATGCCCAAAGATCATCTGTGCCGCTCTGATACAGATGCCACCGGCATTGCGTTGATCATGGTCGATGAAAACACCAGCCAGAACAAGATCGTGATCGTGCCCGGTGCCTGCGCGACCATCAACGACGCGGATATCACGGAGGCCACCGACTGTATTGTGGAGAGCAAGTACCTGCTGCTGCAGCTGGAGGTCAACCAGGACGCCAATGAAAAGGTAGCCAGGATCGCCAAGCAGCACGGTGTGAAGGTGATCGTGAATACAGCGCCCTATCAGGACATTATGAGCGATGAATTCCTGAACGGCTGCTGGCTGGTCACGCCCAACGAAGTAGAAGCCGAGGCCATGACCGGCATCGTAATCGATGGTATCGAATCGGCGGACCGTGCGGCTGAGGTCATCCGCAGCAAGGGTGTCAGTCAGGTGCTGATTACCCTGGGCGGCCGCGGTGTCTATGTGAATATGGACGGCGTGTCAGAGATCGTGCCGGCTTATCGTGTGCGTGCGATCGATACCACTGGCGCCGGCGACGCTTTTAACGGCGGTCTGCTGTGCGCGCTGGCGGAGAACAAGTCCCTGCCGGAGGCGGCACGCTTTGCGAATGCGGTGGCAGCCATATCTGTTACCCGTCTTGGCACCACGCCGGCAATGCCGGCGCGCAGCGAGGTAGATGAGTTCATCAGGGCTCATAACGAATGAGCTCGAGATAAAGCCTGCGTGATGCTCAAGTACAAGCTGCGATGATCGCAGCCGATCACGCGCGCCTCCATCCGGCAGGTGAGGCGGGAGCCGCGTATTGCCTTGCTGGACGCAGGTGCCTGCCGATGCTATCCTTGTGCCGTCAGATATCGTTACGCGTGCGCCCGTTTCGCACGGGCACAAAAAAAGGAGCGCTCCGAGATGACATTTGTATACATTGGCACCTATACCGACCCGCAGCAGCCCGCAGAGAGCCAGGGGATCCGTAGTTATGCGATGGATGCCGCATCCGGCACGCTGAGCGAGGTTGCGATTGAGCCCAGCTGCAACAACCCCTCCTTTGTGGCGGTGTGCCGCGAGACTGGCTGCCTGTATGCCGGGGCTGAAGAGGGCGACTCTGCGGCGGTTTACGCCTACCGGATTGACCCCGCCAGCGGCAGGCTGATTCTGCTCAACAGCCAGCCCTCGATCGGCTCGGCCCTGTGCCATGTGTGCGTCGATCGCAGCGGAAAGCTGCTCTTTGCCGCGCACTATCTCTCGGGCAATATCGCCGTCTTTCCGCTCAACCCGGATGGCAGTCTGGGCAGCCTGCGCTACAACTACCAGCACGAGGGGCACAGCATCGATGCCCAGCGCCAGGAGGGACCGCACGCCCATTCGGTGACGCTCTCGCCCGATGAGCGTTTCGCCTATGCCGCCGATCTCGGCACCGATGAGCTGGTCGTGTACCGCGTGGATACTGCCAATGCCAGCGTTACGCTCAACGCGGACCTGTCCTCTGTGGCAGTGGATGCCGGAGAGGGTCCGCGCCACATGGCGTTTCATCCCAACGGGAGTTACGTGTATCTGGCGACCGAGATGGGCTGCAGCGTGATCGCCTATCGTTACAAGGCGGCGACTGGCGCGCTGACGCCGATTCAAAAGCTCGGCACGCTGCCAGATGATTTTACGGGGCGCAGTTATGTGGCGGATATCCACGTCAGCCCAGACGGCAGGCATGTGTATGTCTCCAACCGTGGACACGACAGCCTGGCGGTTTATGCCGTCGACGCGCAGACTGGCATGCTGAGCCATGCCGACTGGTTCCCGTCGGGCGGCAAATGGCCGCGGGGGTTCAACATCACGCCCAACGGGCGCTACCTGATCAGCGCCAATCAGCAGAGCCATAACATGGTGGTCTACGAGAGATCTCCCGAGACGGGCGCCCTCGGGCGCGCGGTGCAGGAGCTTGCCATCTCGCAGCCGGTCTGCGTGGCGTTTTACGAGTAGGCTCAAAAGTGGGCGGGTAACTAAACCGCTGCAAACGGTCATACGGTATTGTGTTTCTGGAGTTGTTGTAGGTAACTTTTGAGAGCTGGCAGACTCAATACTGGGAATGAGAAGGATGATATGAGCAATGTGATGAAAAAGGCACTGGTGACGGGTGCCAGCCGAGGGATTGGCAGCGGCATCGCGCTGTGTCTGGCGGCGGAAGGTTACGACCTCGCCATCTCCTATGCTACCGAGAGACAGGGCGCCGACGCGCTGGCGGCCCGCATTATGTCGGGATACGGCCGGAAATGCAGTGTGTTTCAAGCGAACCTGCTGGAAGAGGGCTCGAGTGAGGCCCTGGTGGAGCAAGCCATTCAGGCTTTGGGCGGGCTCGACCTGCTGGTGAGCAATGCCGGTGTCGTGCTGATGGACAGCATCCAGAGCATGCCGCTTGAGCATATCGATACCCTCATCCGCCTCGACTTTCGCAACTATCTGCTGCTGGCACAGGCGGCAGCACGCTATATGATCGATAATCAGGTTGCCGGCAACATCATCAGCATTACCTCATCGCGCGCCGAACGCGCCTACCCCGGCGACGCTGTTTATGGCGGTATCAAGGCGGCTATCGAGCGCGCTACCGAGTCGATGGCACTCGACCTGGCGCCCTACGGCATCCGCGTCAACTGCGTGGCACCGGGCGCGATCCGCATTCGCACCAACGAAGAACTGGCGGCTCAAAAGTTCGGCCCAGCCGATATGTGGGACAAGCTGGGCGAGCGCATCCCGCTCGGACGCTCAGGGCTGCCGGAGGATATCGGCAATGCAGTGGTGTTCCTGGCATCACCCAGGGCGTCTTACATCACCGGGGTTACGCTGCGCGTGGATGGCGGCTTGATCTTGCCGGGCATGCCGGAAGTGATCGACCCGGATAATACCCGGGTTGCCTGGGGTTATACCGGCAAGCCGTAAATCAAAGGCTGCTCATATGGCGCTCTCGGCGGGCGCGCTCTGCCGCCCAGCCAGTGCCAAAAACAAGAGCCCCAGCAGTACACCCGCACTGCCCATGCGAAAGACCGCCGCAGAACCGGCTGCGTCATAGACAAAGCCTCCCAGCAGGTTCCCCAGCACGCCTGCCAAGGCACCGGCAAAGCCATAGCCGCTCTGCGCCGTGGTGCGAAAACCTGGCAGTGCCAGCGAATCGGCATAGGTAACGCCGGCTGAGAGTATCAGCGAAAAGGACGGCCCGTGCAGGAGCTGGATCGGCAGGATCCAGCTGGCCGTCTGAATGAGTGATACTAAAAGGAGCCGCAGGCTCGACACGGCCATCGCCACGATGAGCATGCGCCGTGCCCCCCATCTGGCTAACCAGCGGCTGGCCAGGAAGAACACAATGATCTCTGAGAAGGAGCCAACTGCCAGCGCCAGCCCCATCAGTGAGCGATCTCCGCCATGATCCTGCAGGTGCAGGAACAAAAAGCCCGAGCTGGAGTGTGAACCGAGGCCCGAAATGAAGAGGGCTCCCAGAAAGACGATCCAGGCGCGCTGGCGAAACAGGTCGCGGATGCCATGCCAGAAAGGCGCCTTGGTGGCCGGGCGTGAACTGGGCAGGTTCAACGCCGTTGCCAGAGTGAACAGGTTCAGCACGACGTAAGCATAGAATCCCCACTGCAGGCCCATCTGCTCGGTGAGCTGGCCGATGACAGGCGCTGCCAGGCCCCAGCCAACTGCGCCCCACAGGCGTTGGCGGCTGAACAGGTCTTTGCGATCCCCCAGGACCACCATTACCGAGCTATCTGCCAGGGCGGTGACCGGCGCATGTACAAAGGCATACACCGCCACAATGAACACCATCGGGGCGAATTCGTGCACCAGCGAGATCGCAAAGCCCGCCACGGTGGTGGCCAGGATTGCCCCGCCTAACACTAGGCGGTGCTTGTTGTAGCGGTCGGCAATGGCTGACCATACCGGCCCGCTCACCAACCCAACAAAGGTTGTAACGGCCGAGAGCGTGCCGATCGCCCGCCCCGAAAAGCCCAGCGAGCGGTAGTAGACCGAAAGGTAAGGGGTCAGGGCTGCCAGGGCAGCATAGTAGAAAAAGTAATAGAGTTTAGGTTCCAGAAAGCGAAACGGGCGTTGTGCCTCAGACATCCACGAGCTCCAGAGTTGACCGTGCCGGTATAACCGAACGAGAGAAGGTTGTCAAAACGAGTTTGAAACGAAATCGGATAACTTGTCTGAATAATGTTAGGGAACGCTAAAAAACACAGTATGATAACCCCTACTTTATAGTCGGAATATTATCCTCTCAGCCTATGTCTTTGCAGCCTGCTGGACGCTCCCATGCGATGCTGTTAAGCTGGTGCCAGAGTTACTACCGTCGAGTTGATCGTTCAGAAAGGAAGGCTATCCATGGATACGCGTCTATCCGAGGTCCTGGCCGGTAAAACCGGCAGTTACATTCTGCCCTTTTTCTGGCAGCATGGCGAAAGCGAGGCGATCCTGCGCGAGTATATGGCGGCAATTCACGCCTCAGGCATCAACGAGGTGTGCGTCGAGAGCCGGCCGCACCCCGATTTCCACGGCCCGCAATGGTGGCACGACATGGACATCATCATGGACGAGGCGCGCCAGCGCGGCATGCGCGTGTGGGTGCTGGACGATTCGCACTTTCCCACCGGCTATGCCAATGGCGCCTTCAAGACGGCCGCCCCCGAGCTGTGCATCCAGTTTCTGAGCTTTAACATGGTGGATGTGGTCGGACCGACTCCGCAGGTGCAGCTGGATATCGAGCGCATGAGCCACGTGCCGCCCGAGAACCCCATGATGCGCGCCATGCCGCGGCGTTACGAAAAACGGGTCTTTGACGATGACCAGCGCATCGCCGTGGTGGCGTACCGCATCGCCGAGGGCGACAAACTGAGCGAGGCGATCGACCTGACGGACAAGGTCGTGGATGGCCAGATCCTGTGGGATGTGCCGGCGGGTTATTGGCGCGTCTTTGTGGCTTATCTGACGCGTAATGCCGGCACCGTCAATACGGTGATGAACATCATCGATCGCGACAGCGTGCGCGTGCTGATCGACGCCGTCTATGAGCAGGAATGGGAGCATTACCAGGCAGATTTCGGCAAGACCTTTGCCGGCTTTTTCTCGGACGAGCCCTGTTTCCACAACGCGCCGGGTTTTGGGCGCGATACGCGCATCGGCCGGGTCGAGAATCCGCTGCCATGGAACAAGGATGTGCCCGCTATGCTGGCTGAACGCCTCGGCGCGGACTGGGCGCTGCAGCTGCCCTACCTGTGGCAGACGGCCGAGGATGCCGACCGCTCGGCGCGTGTGCGGCATGCCTATATGGATACGATTACCCTATTGGTGCGGGACAACTTTTCGAACCAGCTTGGCGAGTGGTGCGCGGCGCACGGCGTCGAATATATCGGGCACGCGGTGGAAGATAACAACAGCTCGAGCCACCTCGGATCGTCGCTGGGGCACCAGTTCCGCGCCGTCGACGGCATGCATATGGCTGGCATCGACGAAGTGATCTGGCAGATCATGTACGGCGGTGAGAATTCGCTGCACCGCGGCGGGCACTTTGTGAATGCCGACGGCAACTTTTACCACTTTGTGTTGAGCAAGCTATCCAGCTCGCACGCCCATATTAACCCCAAGAAAAAGGGCCGCGCGCTGTGCGAGATCTGGGGTGCCTCGGGCTGGAGCCTGGGAGTGCGCGGCATGATGTATACTGCCAACCACCTTATGGTGCGCGGGGTCAACAACTATACCCCGCACGCTTTTGATCCCGAGCCATTCCCTGCCCAGGATGGTCCCCCGCACTTTTACGCGCACGGCGAGAACCCGCAGTACCGCCACTTTGGACAGCTGATGCGCTATATGCAGCGCGTCTGCCACCTGATCAACGGCGGCCTGCACATTGCGCCGGTGGCGGTCTTGTATAACGGCGAGGCGGATTGGGTGGGCGACGTAATGTACGAGCAGTTCCCGGCGCGCCGCCTGACGGAGGGGCAGATCGATTTTGACATCATCCCCGGAGACATATTGGCCGAGGACCAGCATACCCTGAACAATGGCCTGCATGTCAACGGCGAGACTTTTCGTGCGCTGGTAATCCCCAGGGCGGAATATACCACCGACAAGGTAGCGCAGTTTGTGAAGAAAGCCAGCCAGATGGGCTTGCCGGTGCTGTTCGTGGATGCCAAACCGACCAAGCTGGCCGACCGCGACGTCCCGCTCGGTGAGCTGCCCGGCGAGGTGGTGGGCTTGGAGGAGCTGGTGCCGCGCCTGCGCGAGTTGGGCATCTGCGAGATACGCATCTCGCCGGCTTTCAAAGACCTGGTGTATTATCATTACCGGCGCGATACGGACCTCTACCTCTTTGCCAATGAGGCTACCGCAGATGTCTTTGACGGCTGGGTCACGATCCCTCAGAGCGGACCAGTCAGCCTGTACGACCCGTGGGCCAACGTGATGCGCCCGCTCGAGCAGTCCACCAGCGCTGACGGCACGCGCTTTCACCTGACGATCTCGCCCTACGAGCTAGCCGTCGTAGTGGTGGGTGAGGTCACACAAGAGCTGGTGGCCAAACCTGTCAAACAGGGTGAGGGCACGCTGCTGGCGGGCTGGCAGGTCTCATCGGCAGAGAGCAAGGCTTATCCGCACTTTACCCCAGCCTATCAGGTCGACGTGCTCGAGAGCTATGCCGCACACGATCCGGATTTCAGCGGCTTTTTGGCCTACGAGACCGAGTTCGATGCCGCCGCCGGCACCCTGCTCGAGATTGGCGAGGCATACGAGGGCGTCGAGGTGTGGTGCAACGGCCAGTACGCCGGCATGCGCATCACCCCGCCCTATCTGTTTGATCTTGGGAACCTGGCGCAGCCAGGGATGAACAAGCTGCGCATCGAGGTGGCTACCACTTTGGATCGCAAGGTGCGCAAGATCGGCGTGCAGAACCGCTTCTGGATGGACCAGCCCGCCATCGACCCGACGGGCATCGTCGGTGAAGTGCGGGTGTACCAGGCCAGGTAGGGCGTTCGGCAACAAGAACCGCTCCAGACCCACGCCGCAGGTCTGGAGCGGGAAAATCTATAACTGTTAGCTAGTCGAGGCGTCGGCAGGGAGCATAAAGGCTGACGTGTTCTGATGTGCCGGCATACAACTCGCCGTCTTTGGGGCAATCGGTTTCAATCAGCCAGTCGACTGTGTAAGCTCTTCGGTGGAGGTACCGTCAGGCGCCGGCGGCCCGTGCAGTGATATCATCCTGCCGATAATGGTTGCACCGGCAAAAGACCGTACGACAAAGCTTGTCAAACAGCAGCCAGTATTAACCTTCCCGCACCTCCAGCGTCTCCAGATCCACATCCACCCACACCGCTGAGTCGTGGTCGCCGCCCGGCACCTCGATGTAGCGAAATTCTGCATTCCCCGCCAGCGCCGCCGCCACCGCACGGGCTTCCTCTACCGGGATGAGCGTATCCGCCTCGCCATGCGTCAGCACGGTCGGCACCGTGATGCGGTCGGCGTGTGCCAGCACCGAGTGGGCTTGATACAAGGCTGGCGCCTCGTCAGGGGTGCCTCCGTATGCCGCACGCACCGTCTCGGCGAGGGTATCCAGGATGGGCGCCCCGCCGCGCGCCAGGAAGGCATACCAGCGTGCAAGGTCGCAGGCCCCCAGCGTGATGATGCCCTGCACGTCGTCCGGGTAGAGCAGGCCATAGATCAACGCGCTGATCGCCCCGCCGGAGCCGCCCAGCAGCGTGATCTGGTTCAAGCCCAGTTCGCGGCGTGCCCACCCCAGTAGCGCGTGGGTATCCGCCGCGGTTGCCGGGTTCATGTACGAGGTACCGCGCACATTAAGCGCCAGCAGGGGGTGGCTCCCCGCCAGCACACGCTCAAGCCAAAAGGCCCGCACATCCGCGCGGGTGTAGATCTGATCGCCCTGGCTGAGGGCGCCGTGCAGGAAAACCACCGTACGCCGTTGGGGATTGCCCGGGGTATGGTAAAACCAGTCGGCTGCTCCATCACAGTCGCTGATAAACCGTATATGTTCGGTGCCTGGCGGAAAGCCGTCTCCTGAGGCGGCTTCTCGTATGATCTGCTGCATGATCTCCTCTCTCTAGCTTTCGGTCAGTTGCCATCTGGGGGCGGCCAGACGGGCGCGATACTCATCGGGCAAGCCCTCTTCTGCCAGGATAAACAGGTGGTTGCAGGCTCGCGAGCAGGCTACATACAGCAGCTTGTTAAGATCCTGAAAGTCGCGCGTGCTGAGGCCTACCACGATCACTACCGCGCTCTCCAGCCCCTTGAACTTGTAGATCGAGCGCACACGGATCTCGCCGGGCTTGAGCGAGCCGCTCAGGTTAAATCGGTTATTCCCCAGGATCTTCCAGCTCGCCATGGGACTATTTTCTGCACTGCGCGGCGTCAGTATGGTGATATTACCTGCCGGCACCAGTTCGGCCACCAGCAGCCGATTGAGCAGCCCCCGCAACTGGGATTTTAGCTGGACCTCGTTCTGGTAGTATTGGATTTCGGGCACACGCCCGGCCGGCCCCACCGAACGCGGCATGCGCTCTGCGTGGTAAAAGGGTAAAAACGCCTGGTGGATCGCCTGAGTGTTGCGCAGATTATCGGTGAGCGACAAGGCCGCCTGTCGCAGCTCGCTGGGGATCGCGCCGGCACGCGGATAAAGCGTCTGATTGTCGTCATAAAAGACGTACAGGATACCGGTATCCGGCTCGCACAGCAGAGCCTGCAGGCTGGTCCACGCCAGCAAATCCAGGTCCTGGCCTTCATCTACCACGATAGCATCGAACTGCGGGCCGATCACCTCGATCGCCTCCATCAGGCGCTCTGGCAGCTCGTCATAGAACCTGGCTGCCTCATCATCGCTCGGTTCCTGCAGCGCCATGCCGGCCTGCCGGCAATAATCAGCTGCCAAATGGTGGAAATGGTCGATCACGATCTCACTCGGCAGACCGAGACTGCGGAAATACTCTGCCATATGCACGTTAAAACAGGTCAGCAGCACACGAAAGCCCTGGGCGTGCAGCCGGCGGGCCTGCTCGATGGCCAAGGTGGTCTTGCCCGAGCCGGCGCAGCCCGAAACAGCCACACGCCGCTGGTAAGTGAGGATATCCAGCAGGCGGAACTGGTTATCCGTGAGCTCTAGCATCTCCTGAGCTTCGTGGCTGATATCGGCCGAGAGCAGGCGCCTGATTTCGCGCGACGGGCTCAGCACATCGATCAGCGCAGTGATGCCGGCGCTGCCAAGGACATCGCTTCGATCATCGGCGAAGGCGCGGTAGATACGCTCGATGGCGGCCGGCAGGTCGGCCATGTCGGCACGATCCAGGATGATCTCGCGCGGTGCGTCCATGCGCAGATCGCCGCGAACGGTGACATCCGGGAAGGCTACCGCGTGTCCCAGGCTGATAAAGCGGTCGCGCCAAAAGGGCGCTTCCTTGAGCTTGCTCAACAGGCTGTATTTGTTATTCTGTGCCTGCGCAAAGGGGTCTTTGATCGGGTTGCCGTTGCTGCTCCACTGGTCGAGCGCGCCGTCGTAGCCGATGCTGCCGCCCTTGACCTCGATCACCAGCAAGCCTTTGTCCGGGTGTGCTACCACAAAGTCGGCTTCGCCGTCGCGAGTACCGCTGTATCCGTCGCGCAGCAGCCAGCGCACGCTGTGGAATACGCAATAGTCGTTGGGCAATGTGTCGGCCAGAGCCTCGTACAGCTGGCGCTCGGCATAACTATTTGTTTCGGGGCTGAGGCGTTGCGGATAAATGCGTGCCACGAGCGATCCTCCCTGCGCGCAAGACCGTCTGGCTCCATTATACGACATTCGCGCCGCCAGTGCGCCCGTTCGATCCGCCCTGAGAATTGCGGAGTGGTCATTTTCGTGGGTTCGGGGTAATATGTGATCCTAGTACGCAGCATCTCATAGGGCGAGGGGATCGTGGTCAACGGCATCGTTACCAATATTCAGCGTTTTTCAATTCACGATGGCCCGGGCATCCGCACGACCGTCTTTTTCAAGGGCTGCAACCTGCGTTGCTTTTGGTGCCACAATCCCGAGACGCTCGAACCCAAACGCCAGCTGCAGATTTTCCCGAACCGCTGCATCGGCTGCGGCGCCTGCTTTGAGCGCTGCCCGAACGCAGCTCACGAGCAGTTGCTCGACGGGCGCGCCTATCATCGCGAGCGCTGCGAGGCCTGCGGGCGCTGTGCTGAGACTTGTTATGCTGAAGCGCTGGTCATCGCCGGCGAGGTCAAGACGGCTCAGGAAGTCGTTGACGAGGTGCTGCGCGACAAGCCCTTTTACGAGACTTCACAGGGCGGCATCACTCTTTCGGGCGGCGAACCCCTGCTGCAGTTCGACTTTGCTCACGAGATCCTGCGATTGAGCCGCGAACAGGGTCTGCATACTGCCATCGAGACGGCGCTGCATTTCCCATGGGCCCGCGTCGAGGCGATTTTAGACGTCACCGACCTCGTGATGGCGGACGTCAAACTGATGGACGACGCCCGCCACCGCGAATGCACTGGTGTCTCGAACGAGCGCATCCTGGCGAACCTGCGCTCCCTGGCTGCGCAGGGCAAACCACTGATCATCCGTACCCCGCTGGTGCCGGGCGTTAACGATACTCCCGAGGAGATCAGCGCTATTGCGCACTTTGCGGCCGAGTTGCCCAACCTGCTTTATTACGAGCTGCTAGCGTTTCATCCGATGGCATCCGGTAAGTACGATAGCCTGGGCATGGATTACCGTGCCCGTGAGATCAAACGTCCCGCTAAAGAGCTGATGGATGAGCTGACTGAGATTGCCGCTCAGGCGGGCATTCAGGTCAAGCACAGCTGAGAGGAGATATGGGGATATGACGGAACGCATCGAGCGGTTACGCGCCGCATTTCTGGAACAGGGCTCGGTCCACAGCAGCGAGCCAGAGCTGTTGTGGGGACGCTCGTGGCTTGCGACCACGCGCGAGCCCTGGCCGCTGGTGCGGCGTGCTCAGGCGACCGCCGCGGTGCTAACCGGCCTGACGCCCGAGATTGGCGACGACGAGCTCCTGGTGGGCAAGTTCCCCAGCCGCAAGCTCACGGATGCCGAACAAGAAGAGTTGACCCATTGGCAAAAAGATGCCTCCCGCGCTGCCTCGCCCGTCCTGGGGCAAAGGGCGCATATGGCGATCGACTATGAGCTCTTGCTGCGCCACGGGTTAGTAGGCATCCGCGAACGCATCGCCGTCTTCCGCAGCCGCCTCAACCTGACGGTGCCCTCCGAGCTCGAAAAGGATGCCTTTTACCGCGCCTGTTTGATCGCCCTGGACGGCCTCTCGACGTTTTCGGAGCGTTATGCGGTGCATGCCGAAGAGTTGGCAGCGCGTGCCGATTCCAGGCGCGCCATGGAGCTATACGAGATCGCCAACATTTGCCGGCGCGTGCCAGAGCACCCGGCGACCAGCTTTTACGAGGCGATGCAGGCCATCCATCTGGTGACCTTTGCGCTGTGCGCCAGCCAGATGATGCTGCTCTTCCAGCTGGGGCGCCCCGACCGTTACCTGCTCCCCTATTACGAGCGTGATTTGAAGAACGGCACCATCGACGAGGCCGGCGCGCAGGAACTGATCGACTGCCTGTGCATGCTCTTTAACGTCTATACACCGCGCAGCCTGGCGGTGGGTTTCATGGTGGGCGGGCGCGATGGCAGCGGTAAGGATATCTGCAACGATCTGACGCGCCTCTTTTTGCGTTCCATCCGCCATACGCGTCTGGCATATCCGGGCATCGGCCTGTGCTGGACGCCCGAGATGCCTGAGGATATTAAACAGCTGGCCAGCGAGCTCTTGTCCGAGGGGCTCAGCCACCCGGCCATCTTTAACGATGAGGTCATCACACAGGGGATGCTCGAGGCCGGTTTGCCGCCCGCCGAAGCCTGCCTTTACCAGCACAGCACCTGCGTCGAGATGACGCCGGTTGCCTCCTCCAATGTCTATGTTGCAAGCCCCTACATAAACCTTCTGGAGCCCCTGCACGACCTGTTGGGCATTGCCCCGCTGGCGCGCGGAGCTGGGGCAGCGCAAACCCAGGGGCTTACCAGCCAGCCGGCCGACTACCCGGATTTCGAGAGCCTGCTGGCAGCCTACGAGGCGCAGCTCTCCGAGCTCCTGCTGCATGGCGTGATCGGTGAAAACACCAACCAGATGACGCGTTATTATCATGGCGGATGGCCGCTGCTCTCGTGCTTTGTCAATGACTGCTTGGCACGCGGATTGGATATCGACCGCGGCGGCGCCCGCCACAATTGGATCGAGCCCTCCTTTGTGGGGCTCGCCAACCTGGTGGATACCCTGGCTGTGATCCGCAAGTTTGTCTACGACGAGCCGCGCATCAGCCTGAGCGAACTGGCCGAGGTGCTGGCCAGCAACTATGCCGGACGCGAAGACCTGCGGCTGATGTTCCTCAACCAGGTACCCAAGTACGGCAACGACGACGATTCGGTCGACCAGCTGGCGGTGCGCGTGACCGAGCGCATTAGGGCCGAGTGCGCACGCTACCGCACCTTTTTGGGGGACGACTACCATCCCGGGCTGTTTTGCTGGATTATGCACGAACGCCTTGGCGAGGTGACGGCTGCCTCAGCCGATGGCCGCTTGGCCGCCCAAGCCCTGGGCGACGGCTCGGGCCCTGCTCAGGGGCGTGAACGGCTGGGGCCGACTGCAGCGGTGCTCTCGTCGACCAAATGGGACCACACCCCCATGTTGGGCGGCATCGCCGTGAACCTCAAATTCGCTCGCACTGGCCAGCGCGACACTTTTGCGCAAAGTCTGTGCAACCTGGTGGATACCTTTATCCAGCGCGGCGGTTTTGAGATCCAGGTCAATGTGGTCGATAAAGAGGTCCTTTTGGCTGCCCAATCGCACCCCGAACAATATCGCGACTTGGTGGTGCGCATCGGCGGCTACAGCGACTATTTCGTCGGGCTCTCGCCGCGCATGCAGGAAGAAATTATCCTTCGCACCGAACACGAATCGCTTTAGGAGTACTCGCATGTCAAATGACTATCTGGCCGAGTTGTTTTCAGTACAAGACAAAGTGATTGCCATCACCGGCGGAGGAGGCATCCTGTGCGGTGCCATGGCTGACGCGCTTGCCAGAGCAGGCGCACGTATCCTGGTGATGGACTATAACCCAGCCAAGGCGCAGGCAGTCGTCGATCGCATTACCCAGGCAGGCGGCCAGGCCATGGCACTCGAGGTCAACTGTCTGGATAAAGCCAATGTCGAGGCAGCCCTTGCGCGCGCCCTTGAGGCTTATGGCTGCGTCGATGCGCTGATTAACGGTGCCGGCGGCAACCGCAAAGAAGCCACTACCAGCGCGGAGCTGCCCTTTTTCGATCTGCCGCTCGACACCTTTATGAGCGTCTTTGATCTCAACTTTAAAACGGCCTTGATTTGCTGTCAGGTTTTTGGCAAGCATATGGCCGAACGCGGCGAGGGCTCGATTATCAACATCGCCTCGATTAACGCCATCAAACCCCTCACCAACATCCCGGCTTATTCAGCTGCCAAGGCAGCCGTGCGCAACTTTACCGAATGGCTGGCGGTGCACATCTCGCATAACTATTCGCCGCGCATCCGCGTTAACGCCATTGCCCCCGGTTTTTATCTTACCGAGCAGAACCGCTACCTGATGACCGTCGAAGGCACTGGCGAGCTTACAGCGCGCGGGCAGTCGGTGGTCGGGCATACCCCCATGCACCGTCTGGGCGATCCGCAGGAGCTGCTCAGCACCATATTCTGGCTGCTTGCGCCCGGATCCGCCTTTGTGCACGGCACTACCACAGTAGTGGATGGCGGCTTTGCGGCGTTCAGCGGTGTATAGCACAAGGGGGCATGCATGAGCTTGACACAGTTTTCTGCCCATCTGACTGAGTTGCAGGCTGAACACCCCTTTTTCGTGGGGATTGACTCGGATGGCTGCGTGTTTGATACTATGGAGATCAAGCACAAGGAATGCTTTATTCCCAACATCATCAACTATTGGGAGTTGCAGTCCGTATCAAAGTACGCGCGCGAGGCGGCCGAGTTCGTCAACCTCTACAGCAAGTGGCGCGGCGTAAATCGCTGGCCGGCGCTGGTCAAGGTGCTTGACCTCTTGCGCGAGCGCCCCGAGGTGCAGGCGCGCAACGCGGTGGTGCATCCGCTTACCGATGTCAGGGCCTTTATCGCCGAGGGGGGTGGGCTCAGCAACGACTTTCTGGCCAGCTATCTTCGCGAGCACCCCAGTATCGAGCTGGAACGCGCCTTGGCCTGGAGCAAGGCTGTCAACGCCACCATCGCCGATATGGTGCACGGAGTGCCGCCCTTCCCGCTGGTGCGCGAATCACTCAGCACCCTGCACGAGCGCGCCGATATTGTTGTGGTGTCGCAGACGCCTCTCGAGGCGCTGCGCCGCGAATGGCAGGAACACAGCCTGGATGGCCTGGTTCGGGTGATCGCCGGCCAGGAGATGGGCACCAAGTCTGAACATATCCGCCTGAGCTCGCAGGGCCGTTACGCACCCGAGCATGTATTGATGATCGGCGATGCGCCCGGCGACCTGAAAGCCGCGCGCGATAACCAGGCCCTCTTTTTTCCCATCAACCCCGGCCATGAAGAACAGTCGTGGGAGCGCTTTTACCAGGAGGGTTTGCCGCGCTTTCTGGCACTCGATTATGCCGGCAGCTATGAGGCCGAGTTGGTCAGCGAGTTTGAACGTCTTTTGCCCGAGGTTCCTCCATGGAGAAAGGCAGGGTAATGATGGTGATTGGCAAAGGTTGCACCGCTCGGTTTCTGACGGATGATGAGGTGCGGCAGGTCTTTAGCGAGGCTTTTGCCGCCACACCATTAAAGGGCAAGCGGGTGCTCTTTATCGTGCCGGATGGCACGCGCAGTCTGCCGCTGCCGCTCTGTTTTCGCATCATCACCGATGAGCTCTTGGGAGTGGCGTCCAAGCTGGATTTTCTGATCGCCACAGGCACGCACATCCCCATGACGGGCGAGGTGCTGGAGCGCCATTTTGGCTTTAGCTCCGAAGAGCGTGCCGGCCGTTATGCCGAAGTGGGCATCTACAACCACGACTGGCAGCACGGCCTGATGGATATCGGCACCATCCGTGCCGAGCAGGTGGCCGAGATCTCCGACGGACGTATGCATGAGCCTATCAACGTGCAGATCAATGCCCGCGTCAGGGATTACGACTATCTGATCGTGCTGGGGCCGGTTTTCCCGCACGAGGTGGTCGGCTTTTCGGGCGGCAACAAGTACTTTTTCCCGGGCATCAGTGGCGGCAACATGATCGACCAGACCCACTGGCTCTCCGCGCTGATCACCTGCCACGCCATAATCGGCAACCAGCATACGGCGGTGCGCCGTATGCTTGATCAGGCTGCCACCATGATCCCCACCGAGCGGCGCTGCTTTAGCCTGGTGGTCAAAGGTCATCATGACCTTGCGGGCGTCTTTTACGGCACGCCCGAAGAATCACAAGCCAAGGCCGCCGAGCTTTCGGCGCTGTGGAACGTGGTGTGGGTTGATAAACCCTTTAACAAGGTGATCTCGGTGATGCCGAAACTGTACGACGACCTGTGGACCGGCTCCAAGGGCATGTACAAGGTCGAGCCGGCGGTGGCGGATGGCGGCACCGTGGTGATCTATGCACCACATATTACCGAAGTATCCTACGTGCATGGCAAGGTGCTCGATCATGTGGGCTACCATGTGCGCGACTACTTCCTTAGCAACTGGGATAAGGTGGCCAACGAGCCGCAGGCGGTTCTGGCACATGCCTGCCACGTAAAGGGTGACGGCACTTATACGGATGGCGTCGAGCATCCGCGCGTGAACGTGGTGCTGGCGACGGGCATCCCGCGAGAACGTTGTGAGCGTATTAACCTGGGTTATCTCGACCCCAATAGCTTTAACCCAGCTGATCTGGCCGGCAAAGAAGACGAGGGTATCCTGGTGGTACCTCGCGCCGGCGAACTGCTTTATAAACTCAAGGGCTCCTAGGAGGTACTTATGGCAAGCCAAATCGGTTTGATCGGCCTGGCTGTAATGGGCCAGAACCTGGTCTTGAACATGGAGCGCAACGGTTACCACGTGGCGGTATACAACCGTACCACCAGCGTAACGGAAGATTTTATTGCTGAGCATCCCGGCAAAAAGCTGACTGGCTGCGCTACCCTTGAAGAGCTGGCGGCTGCCCTGGAGCGCCCGCGCCGGGTGATGCTGATGGTCAAGGCAGGAGCGCCGGTTGATGCGGTAATCGACCAGCTCGTGCCGGTGCTCGAACCCGGCGACCTGATTATCGACGGCGGCAACTCGTTTTACCAGGATACCGAACGGCGCGCCGCCGCGCTCGAAAAGGCCGGCTTGCGCTATATCGGCACGGGCGTCTCGGGCGGTGAGGAGGGTGCCCTGCGGGGGCCAGCTATCATGCCTGGCGGCCAGCCCGATGCCTACCCGCTCGTGCAGCAGATCTTTGAGTCCATCGCCGCCAAGGTGGATGGCGAACCATGTGTCACCTACATCGGCCCACGCGGAGCGGGGCACTATGTCAAAATGGTGCACAACGGCATTGAGTATGGCGATATGCAGCTGATCGCCGAATCGTACGATATCCTGCATCGTGCCCTGAACCTTTCGGCGTCCGAACTGCACAGCATTTTCAGCGAGTGGAACCAGGCCGAGCTGCAGTCGTATCTGATCGAGATCACCGCCGATATCCTGGCTGTATCGGATGTCGAGACGGGCGTACCGCTCGTGGATGTGATCCTCGACGAAGCCCAGCAAAAAGGCACTGGCAAGTGGACCTCGCAGAGCGCCCTGGATCTGGGCGCCCCCACACCTACAATCAACGCAGCCGTCGAATCGCGCATTATCTCGGCATACAAGGCCGAACGCGTGGCAGCCAGCAAGGTGCTGCCGGGTCCGCAAGCTGCCTATGAGGGCGACCGTCAGACGTTGATCAGCCAGGTGCGCGCGGCGCTGTACGCGGCCAAGATCTGCTCGTACGCGCAGGGCATGAGCCTGCTGCACGCAGCCTCGGATGAGTTTGGTTATAACCTGGACTATGGGCGCATCGCCGCCATCTGGCGTGGCGGCTGCATCATCCGGGCGCGTTTCCTCAACGACATTACCGCGGCCTATAAGTGCGACCCCAAGCTCACCAACCTGATGCTGGATCCCTTCTTCCGCCAGGCGATGATCGAGCGCGTGCCGGCCCTGCGTGAGGTAGTCACGGTGGCGGTGCGGCTGGGTATTCCCTGTCTGGCGCTCAGCTCGGCGCTGGCTTATTACGATGCCTATCGCAGCGAGCGCCTGCCTGCCAACATGACCCAGGCGCAGCGCGATTACTTTGGCGCGCACACCTACCGCCGCACCGACCGTGAGGGATCCTTCCACACCGATTGGGTGGGTCTGCAAGGGGGCAGCCACGATGGCGGCGCGTAATGTGCTGGTAGCGCAATCGGGCGGGCCCTCGCCGGTGATCAACGCCTCGTTGCGCGGCATCATCGAGGGTTGCCGTGCCAGCCGCGCCTTTGGCAAGCTATATGCCGCAGCCAACGGCGTCGAGGGTCTTCTGCGCGAAGAACTGCTTGATCTCAGCGCTGCCCTAGCGCGCGAGGTGGAATTGCTTTCAGCCACGCCGGCTGCCGGGGTGATCGGCACCTGCCGCTACAAGTTACGCTCGGCCAACCAGCAGGATTTCGAGCGCGTCATTGCCGTGCTGCAAGCCCATGAAGTGGGCTATCTGTTTTACATCGGCGGTAACGACTCGATGGACACCGCCAACAAGATTGCCGACCTGGCGCACCAGCGCGGGCCCGACCTGGTGGCAGTGGGTGTACCCAAGACGATCGATAACGACCTGGGCGACCAGGCGTTCCAACTGCTGGATCACTCGCCCGGTTACGGCAGCTGTGCGCGCTACTGGGCGCTGACGGTGCAGCAGGCCGATCAGGAAAACCGCGGTTCGTTCCCAGCCGACCCGGTGCTGGTGCTGCAAGCCATGGGACGCCGGATTGGCTTTATCCCGGCGGCGGCTCGGCTCGCAGATCCGCAGCGCGAGTTACCGATGTTGCTGCTGCTGCCCGAAAGCAGCTATACGCTGCCCGAGCTCGCCGACCTGATCAATGACACCCTGCGGCGCGCTGGGCGCGCCATAGTGGTGCTGAGCGAAGGGCTTGATCTGGGCTCACTGGGAGAACGTCAGGATGCCTTTGGGCATACCCAGTTCTCGTCGAGTGCCAGCACCGCTGCACAGCTGCTGGTCAACTATCTCAACCAGGCAGGGCTGGCAGCGCGCGGCTCGGCGCGCGCCAATATCCCTGGCACGCAGCAGCGCCACGATATCGTGTATGCCTCGACCGTCGACCTGGCGGAGGCGCGTGCCGTCGGGCAGCAGGCCGCGGGGTTGGCTGCGCAACACATATCCGGCAAGATGGCCAGCCTGGTGCGCACATCCGATGCGCCCTATACGGTGCGCTATACCAGCGTGCCGCTGGGCGAGATGGCCAACTCTGAACGCACCTTTCCAAAGGAATGGATCGACCGCGACCATTGTGACGTGACGGATGACTTTATCCGCTACGCCCAGCCGTTACTGGGTGATGGCTGGCCCGAGGTCATCCTGGAGCATGGCCGGCTGCGTTTCGCCGAACTCGGCGCTCAGCAGGTGCGTCAGGTGCTCGAGGTGTATACCCCGCAGGATTACCGCAAGTAAAAACTCCCATTTCTGCAATTCGAATCCCTCAGGCGTAACCTGCCTGGGGGATTCGGTGTCTTATAGATAGCTCGTTTAAGTGAAATGGGAGTTTGTGAAATGCGTGCTTTGCTGCTGTACCCAGAGAATCCGGATACTTTTTGGAGCTTTCGTTACGCCTTGCCTTTTATCAGTAAAAAGGCCAGCTTGCCACCGCTTGGCTTGCTGACTATAGCGGCGTTGCTGCCGGAATCCTGGGAAAAGCGCCTGGTCGATTTGAACGTCGAAGAGCTCTCCGAGAGCGACCTGCAATGGTCCGACTATTGCTTTGTAAGCGCCATGGTGGTGCAGCGCGATTCAGTACGCGCCCTGATCCATCGCTGCAAGCAGGCAGGCAAAAAGGTCGTGGCGGGTGGGCCGCTTTTTCTAGGCGAGCATCAGGATTTCCCCGAAGTTGACCATTTTGTGCTCAACGAGGGCGAGATCACCCTGCCGCTCTTTTTGGCGGATCTAAAAGCCGGGAATCCTAAACCGCTCTACGAGACAAAGGAATTCGCCGATGTCACCAAGACGCCGGTACCGCTCTGGCACCTGGCCAAGCTCGATAAATACTCCGACATGTGCCTGCAATATTCACGCGGCTGCCCCTTTGCCTGCGATTTCTGCAACATCACCTCGATGCTCGGGCACCGTCCGCGCACCAAGACGGCTGCCCAGGTGATTGTGGAGCTCGATGCGCTGTACGATGCCGGCTGGACCAAAGGCGCCTTTTTTGTCGACGATAACTTTATTGGCAATAAACGCCAGCTTAAAAACGAGGTCCTGCCAGCACTGATCGAGTGGCGCAAAGATCACCCCGAAGTTGCCTTTAAAACAGAAGTGAGCATCAACCTGGTAGATGACCAGGAACTGATGGACATGATGAGCGAAGCGGGCTTTAACTCGGTGTTTGTGGGCATCGAGACCCCCGACGCTGATAGCCTGAACGAGTGCCAGAAGGCGCAAAACCTCGAGCGCGACCTGCTCGCATCCGTCAAGACCCTGCAGCGCAACGGGTTTGAGGTCGATGGCGGTTTTATCGTCGGCTTTGATAGCGACGACGAGACGATTTTCCAGCGCCAGATCGACTTTATCCAGCGTTCGGGGATTGTGACGGCCATGGTGGGTCTGCTGCAGGCCATCAACGGCACCGAGCTCTACAAGCGCCTGAAATCCGAAGGACGTCTCTTGATGAACCCGTCGGGCGATAACGTCGACGCCACGATTAACTTTATTCCTAAAATGGATCCCAAGGTACTGCACAAGGGCTATGAGCGTATCCTGGCGACCATCTATGCCCCCAAGGCTTATTACCAGCGTGTACACACCTTCCTGAGCGAGTACCGGCAGCGCGTGACCAGCAAGTTCCCGCTCAGTTGGGCTTATATCAAAGCCTTTTTCAAAGCCGTGTTTTTGATCGGTATGGGCAAAGAACGCAAGGAATTCTGGAAACTGGTATGGTGGACCCTGACACATCGCCCCAGGCTTTTTGCTCAGGCGATCACCTATGCTATCTATGGCTTTCACTTCCGCCGCATCTGCGAGAATGTGCTCGGCTCTAGCTTTGCCGCCTGACGTGTAGCGGCTGTGCAGCCGAACCGCTCCCCTGATTATGACCAGGGGAGCGGCCTTTTTTTAATCAGTTCACCCGCGTAAAGGTCACCCCGATGCATCTGGTAGCCGGCACTGAGCCGACCATCGGCTCAAACACAGCTTCCTGCAGTTTGGGATAGTTGGCGTTTTCTATCAGTTTTGGTAATCCAATGGCCAAATAGTCGTTCAGGAGCGACTGCCAGGCCGCGTTACGCAGATAAACATCAACAAATACGACCGCCTGGCCGCTATCGATGCGCGAGGTATAGCACACCGGCATGCTCTCGGTGCACTGGTACCAGTCCGAGACGCTCTTGCGCACCGTGATTACCATGCCCCAGTTTGCAGAGCCGCGCTTGGCCTCCGCCCAGGCGGTCCGCACAGCAGCCAGGGCCTCGGGGGTATTGATGAATCCAAATACCACGCGGTACTGTGCCCCGTCGGCGGCACGGAAATACATCACGTCGCTGGTGGCGGTTTCGTCATAGCGCACAATGATCTCACGCTCGCCCCATTCGCCGTTATTCACCGTCACGCGCTCGATCACCTCAGCCGACGAGCTGGGCGTGCTGTTCGGCACCCCCGGCACCGCTGTGTGGGTAACGCCGGATGCCGGCGGTGGATAGGGCTCTCCCGAACCAGATGGCTGCAAAGGCGGCCGCGGCGTAAAGGTGGCGGCCGGCACATTGCCCACGTCGGGGGCAGGGTAGGGCTCTTGCGACTCAACCGGCGGGAGGGGTGGAAGTGGGGTACGCGTCGCGATGGGCGTACCCTCGCGCGGCATCACCGGTGAGGCGTCACGCGCCAAAGTTGGCAACGGCATGGCAGTTACCCCACGGCTGGGTAGTTGCACCACCGGAGGCAGCGCCGTCGGACTGGGTGTCGCCGTGGACGTCGCGGTGGACGTGGGTAATCGCGTCGGTGTCGTGGTCGGCCAGGTAAAGGTGCCAGTGGCGGCCAGCATGGCTATATCGGATCGACCGGTCGAGCGCGCCAGGGCGATCAACTGGCCGGCTGCCAGAAGAGCTGCCGCCAGCAGGATCCCAAACACCCAGGCGGTGTGCGGCGGCCGATCTGGCCGCTGGTGAGCTCCGCCGTCATAGTGCGTCATGCGTGTTGCTCCTGCGCCTACGGGCGAAACGCGTCGATCGCGTCGGCAATGGCCGGCAGACTGGTCGGCCATGCAAAGGGCGGCACGTTCTCTGATATCTGAATCTCTAGCCGGCCGGTATGCCCGCCCGCCTCGAGGATTGCTTCGGCCTCGGCACGCACCTGCTCGTAGGGGCGCAGGTGCACCGAAGAGGGAAAGTTCACAAACAACCGCTTTTCGGGCCACATGCTGATCGCCTGCGCCACGGTGGTGTCGTTATCGGGTGCGGGGGCGAACGAATCCAGTCCGTCAACGCGGGAGGCAGCGATCATCTCCCAGAAGGGCTTGAGATCGCCATCCATGTGCACAAACACGGGGACGCCCTTGCCCTCCAGCATTTCGGCCAGCAGGTTGTATTGCGGCACACAATACTCGGCAAAGCGGCGCGGGCCGAGCGGCGGCGCGGTGATGTTATCCGGAAAGTCGATCAACTCGGTGGGCGAGTGCCGCACGATCTCGAAAATCTGCAGGGCGCGAGCCCGCAGGAGCGCCATGGTATGCTCGACGCGCTCGGGGATATCCGCAAAGTGGTAACCGAGTGTGCTGAGCCCGACCCATTGGATCCATAGCTGTTGGTAGGGGCTGCGTTCGACAGCCGTGAGGGGCAGGCCATCGTCGCCCAGATCGCTTGCATCCTTTAGATAACGCTCGTAATCGGGCGCGACGATGCCATCCTCCAGGTAAGCCCACAACTTGTCATAATCCTCAGGTTCCTCCACAAAGTGCTTGTGGATCGAGCTGGAATTATACACCGGCTCAAAGGTACGCTCTTCGTACAGGTCGCCCTTGGGGGTATGCAGTACGATGCGCTGCTGGCGCTGGCCATTGACGCGCTTTTCGATCGTCTCAAAACGGCAGTGCGGGGTGTCGACACGGTGCACCGCGCTCCAGCGCAAGAACCCGAGGCGCTCGCGCCCCAGCAGCTGCCAGGCCTGATCAGTGGGGATCACCCCCTCGTACATGATCAGCGGCACGCGGTCGAGCGGCTTACCGTGGATCACGGCCAGCAGGCGCTCGCGCATTGTTAGCTTTCGCATACCCATCCATCAGGTAGTATGACCTAGGTATGCCCGAAAGCCCGGTGGATGTCAAACCAGCCCCTTGACGCGGGCCCGGCACTGGGCTACAACAAACAAAACAACGCAGGGAGGTGGGGTAATGCCGATCCCGTCGGATTATCTGGAGCGGGTTTATGCCGGGGTGCTCGGTAAAGTCATCGGCGTGTATGTGGGCAGCCCGATCGAGGGTTGGGATTATGCGCGCATCATGCGTGAGGTGGGTGAGGTCAACGGCTATCTGCAGGAGCGCCTTGGGCGCTCGCTGATCTTGCCGGATGACGACATCTCGGGGACCTTTACCTTTGTGCGAGCTCTGCAGGATTATGGCTATCCCGCCGAGATCACCTCTCAACAGGTCGCCCAAACCTGGTTGAACTATCTGGTAGAGAACAAGTCGGTGCTGTGGTGGGGCGGAATGGGGCGCTCGACCGAGCATACCGCCTACCTGCGGCTCAGGGCCGGCATCCAGGCGCCCGAGAGCGGCTCGATCGCCTTGAACGGACCGGTGGTAGCCGAACAGATCGGCGCGCAGATTTTTATCGACGCCTGGGGGTTGGCAGCCCCCGGCGATCCGGCACGCGCGGCACAGCTGGCTTACCTGGCTGCGAGGGTCTCCCACGACGGCGAGGCCGTTTATGGCGCCCAGGTCATTGCTGCCATGGTGGCAGCCGCCTTTAACGAGCGCGATATGGGGCGTTTGCTGGATATCGGCCTGGCGCAAATCCCTGAGGACTGCCTGATCGCACGCTTAATCGCCGATATCCGTGCCTGGCACGCTGCCAATCCGGATTGGCACGCCACCCGCGCGTTGATCGAATCCCATTACGGTTATGATCGCTATGGCGGGGGCTGCCACATCATCCCCAACCACGCCCTGGTGATCATGGCACTTTTATATGGCGCCGAGAGCTTTCAGCGCGCGCTGATGATCGTCAACACCAGCGGCTGGGATACCGATTGTAACTCGGCCAACGTCGGCTGCCTGATGGGTGTGCGCCTTGGGCTGGAGGGCATCAACGCCGAGGTGGATTTCCGTACACCAGTGGCCGACCGCATCTATATCCCCACTGCCGACGGTGGCCGGGTGGTGACGGACGCGGTGCGCGAGGCGGTTGAAGTAGCCGCGGCGGGCTGCGCCCTGGCTGGGGTGCCCTTTAGTGCCTCCAAGGGCGGCGCGCGCTTTCACTTTGATCTGCCCGGGGCACTGCAGGGCTTTGCAGGGACCAATTGCCAGGTAGAGAATGTCGCCGGCCACTCTGGCACAGGCGCGCATGCGCTGGCGATTCGCTATGACCGGCTTGCGTCGCAATCGGGCGTGAGCGTAGGGCGCGAGGCCTATCCGGCGACGCGCGGCGGAGGCTACCATATAGAGGCCTCGCCCACGCTCTACAGCGGTCAGCTGCTTTGGGCAGCGGTCAGTTCAGATGCCGCCAACTGCGCCGATCTGAGCCTGGCGCTGGCAGTGCAGTATTACGATGCCAGTGAGCAGCTGGCGACCGCTCGCGGTGAGGCAGTGTGTGTCAAGCCCGGCGAGGTGCGCGAGCTCTCCTGGCGCGTGCGTGTTCCGGATGGCTGCCCGATCGCCTGGGTGGGGCTGGAACTGGCTGCCTCCGGCGATGAGGCCGGCACGCTTTACCTCGACTGGCTCACCTGGGAGGGCGCGCCTGAGGTGCGCTTTACAGCGCCCAAAGCCCAGAACGCGCGCTGGATGCAAGCCTGGGTGCTGGCCGCCGATGACTTTATACCTGGCGGTGAGCCGGAATACTGGCTCTGGCAAAACACTGGCACGGGCATGGTGATCCAGGGTCTGCGCGAATGGCGCGACTATACGATCTCGGCCTGTTTTCGCCCGCATCTGGCGCGCTCCTTTGGGCTGGCCGCCAGGGTGCAGGGATTAAAGCGCTATTATGCCCTACAGTTGGCTGCCGATGGTAACATCAGCCTGATACGCGAGCTGGATGGCACGCGCGTGCTCTATACCACTGCATTCAACTGGGAACTGTACCGCGACTATGCCCTCACGCTGCAGGTGGCCGGCAGCTGCATCAGCGCCTGGGTGGATGGTGAGCTGATCTGTGAGGTCGACGACCCCCAAGGCTTGGCCGAAGGGGCGATCGGCCTGATGGTCGAAGAAGGGCGTGTGGGTTGCGGCGAGGTATGCATTCGCCCGTAAGCATCATAAAGCGCCGCGTGGTTGCCACGCGGCGCTGACGGATTGCTTTGGACTTAGCCTTAGCCTTTGCCCCACTTGGTCAGGTTATCGATGCTGATCTTGGTACTCTCGATGCTCGGGCCCGGGCAGGTATCCTGCTCGACGATATACCAGGACAATGGCTGCGCTTCGGCGGCGGCAAAAATCGGCTTGAAATCGATGTTGCCGTTGCCGACCTCGGTAAATGTGCGCTGGTCGCCCTCGCCCTTCATGTCCTTGAGGTGCACCAGCGGGAAGCGTCCGCTGTAGGTTTTGATAAAGTCAGCCGGGTTATCGCCGCCGTACTTGACCCAATAAACGTCCACCTCAAACCCCACCGCGCTCGGGTCGGTCTCTGCCAGGAGGATGTCGATCCCGCGCAAGCCCTCGATCTTTTCGAACTCAAAGGCGTGGTTATGGTAATAAAGCGACAGGCCTTCGGCCTTTAAGGCGGCGCCATATTTGTTGAGTTTGGCGGCTACCTGGCGATAACCTTGCGCGCTGCGCAGGTCGTTGGGCAAAAAGGGCACGCCGGCGAACTTGCTGCCGATCGCCTTGCAATCCTGGATGATCTTGTCGAGATTCGCGTCGAACTGGTCGAGGCTGATGTGCATACCAGCCGGCTTGAGGCCAGTCTCAGCCAACAGATCTGCCAGTTGCTGCGGGGTAAGTCCGCCAAAACCGGCAAACTCGACGCCCTTGTAGCCCAACGCGGCGACTTTTTTGACGGTGCCCACGAAATCCTTGGCCGTTTCGTCACGGACGGTGTAGAGCTGTAGCGCGATCGGAACCTGCATCATGTGCCTCCTCAGCGAGTCATTGAACGATTTAATAAACTCCAAGCTATCCTAAACGGCCAGCAGCACGCTGTCAAGCCCTCTAGGCCGGGATCACAACCGTCTTGGTATCCTTGCCCGGAGCAGCCGCCAGAAAACCGGGCAGTTCATCCAGGCTGATGCGTTTGGTGATCAGCGGTTCCAGGTTCAGGCGGCCAGAGTCAAGCATGGCGATGGCGCGCGTATGGGTAAAGGGGTTGATGCGCGCCCCGCGGATGGTGAGCTCTTTGCGAAAAACCAGGTTGGGCTCGATAGCCGCCATGTCGCCCGGGGGCGTGACCCCGAACCATACGATGGTCGCTCCCGGGGCAGCCCATTGCAGGGCTTGCTGGGTGGTGGTGACCGAGCCGACCGCCTCGAGCACCACATCGGCCCAGCCCAGCAGGGCGTCCGATGTGTGCGGGTCGACCGTCTCGTCCACGTAACCGAGCTGTTCGGCCATGCTGCGGCGCTCTTCAATCAGATCCGAGAGTACCAGTTTACCGGCGCCGGTCAGGCGTGCCAGCTGCGCCAGAATCTGTCCGATCGCGCCGCCGCCGATAACCGCCACGCGGTCGCCCGGCTGGATGTGAGCCTGCTGGATGCCGCGCAGGCAACAAGCCAGCGGTTCGGCCAGCGAGCCCTCCAGCAGGGAGACGTGCTCGGGCAGTTTATAACATTGGGCGGTAGGCACCACGCTGTATTCGGCAAAGCCGCCGTCATAGTTCACACCTAAAGCGGTGAGGTTATCGCAAAGGTGTACCTGTCCGCGCTGGCAGGGGCGGCACACTCCGCAGGGCATGTTGGGGTCCATGGCGACGCGTTCTCCGACGCGGAAATCGGTCACATCCGGGCCGACGGCAGTGATCTCGCCAGAGTACTCGTGCCCGATGATGATCGGCGGTACTACATCAAACTCGCCATGCAGGATGTGCCGATCGGTACCGCATATCCCGCAGGCTGCCACGCGCACGAGTACCTCGCCCTTGCCGGGCTCTGGCACCTCGCGGGGTTCGATGCGGATATCACCGACGGCGTGAAAAACTGCTGCGCGCATTACGCCCCCTGTCGTTTCATGATGTTAACATTTTACATCAGGGCAGCTTTGGCTTACAATCCGCTTGTCGGTGACCAGTTACTGGCACCAAACTTGCTACAGTACCCATAAACGTCGCTTGGATCTTTAGACCGAGACGGCTATAGCGGGCAGTCAGTTGGCCTTGCTCCGTCTTGGGGCGAGGCTTTTTTCATGCCCGAGACTCTGATTCGCGCCGAAAACCTGTCTTTTAGTTATGCCCTCGAGGGCAGCGAGTCGATCAGTGCCATCAAGGAGCTCTCTTTGGAGGTGGCGGTCGGCGAGTACCTCGCGGTGGTTGGGCATAACGGCTCGGGGAAATCCACCCTGGCCAAGTGCCTGTGCGGGTTGCTGGTGCCTACCAGCGGCTCGGTGAGCGTAGCCGGTCTGGATACCCGCCAGCCGTCCAACCTGGTGGCGATACGCGCCCAGGTTGGCATGGTCTTTCAGAACCCCGATAACCAGTTCGTCTCGACCGTGGTTGAGGAAGAAGTCGCCTTTGGTGCTGAGAACCTGGGGGTACCGCTGCCCGAGCTGCGCGAACGCGTGGATGCGGCCCTGCAGGCTACCGGTCTGTTGGAACTCAGGGATGCCAAGGTGCACACTCTCTCGGCGGGGCAAAAGACGCGCCTCGCGATCGCCGATGTGCTAGTGATGCAGCCGCGCGGCATCATTCTGGATGAATCCACCGCTATGCTCGATCCGATCAACCGCCTGGCGCTGCTGAGCCTGCTGCGCGACCTGCACCAGCGGGGACTGGCGATCATCCTGGTAACCCACTATATGCACGAAGCCCTCGATGCTCAGCGCATCCTGGTGCTCAAGGACGGCCGCCAGGCGCTGGCGGGCACCCCGCGTGAGGTGTTTGCCCACGAGCCAGAGCTGCAAGCGCTCAGCCTCGAACTGCCGCTCGTTACCCAACTGGCGCTCGCCTTTGGCCGCCGCGGCTGGGATATCGGTTTGCCGCTCAATGTCGACGAGTTGCTCGCAGCTATGGGCGAGGCGCGCCGTGCCTGAGGCCGTGTGCATCAGCCGCCTGGCGCATACCTATATGGCCGACAGCCCACTGGCCCAAGTGGCCTTGCAGGATGCCAGCCTGACGCTGCCCTCTGGCAAGATCAGTGCCCTGGTGGGCGAAAATGGCGCCGGCAAGTCGACCCTGTTGCACTTTATCAACGGCCTCTTGCTGCCGCGTTCACTGGGCGTGGTGCAGGTGTTGGGCCAGGATCTGGCCGCCGCCGATCTCGACTTGGGGATGCTGCGCCAGCGTGTGGGGCTGGTGATGCAATATCCCCAGCAGCAGCTCTTTGAGCGTTTCGTCGGCGATGACATCGCTTACGGGCCGCGCCAGCTCGGGTTAACAGGTGACGTGCTGCGCGAGCGCGTCTATGGTGTGATGCGCGTTGTCGGGCTGGATCCCGAGGCGTTCAGCAATCGCCATACCTTTTCTCTATCCGGCGGAGAGATGCGCCGGGCCGCCATCGCCGGCGTGCTGGCTACTCAGCCCGAGCTGTTGATCCTCGATGAGGTCACGACCGGGCTCGATCCGCTGGGGCGCCAGCAAATGCATACCCTTCTGCGCCAGTTGGCAGTGGGTGGCACCACCGTGCTGATCGTCTCCAACGACATGGACGAAGTTTTGGCACTCGCAAGTCACGTTGTGGTGTTGAACCGAGGGCGCAGTGTGTTTGAGGGCAGTTGTCAGGCGCTCTTTAACCGCGACGACCTAGCTGCCTGGGGATTGGTGCCGCCCGCGGTGATCGCCATGCGCGACACCCTGCGCGCGGCCGGCACTCCATTGGATGACATGATCGACTCGCTGGATGATCTGGAGGAGGCTCTGTGGCAAGCCTGGAGAGCCTGAGGTCGGTCAGCATCGGCGAGTATCTGCCCACAGGCTCGGTGGTGCATCGCATTGACGCGCGCGCCAAGCTGCTGATCAGCCTGATCCTGGGGGTGGCCATCTTTGCCGCCAATGGCTATCTCGTGAACCTGGCATTGGTGCTGCTGCTGGTGGCGTTCCTCAAATTGGCACGCCTCTCGCCGCGCTTTGTGGCCAGCACCGTCAAACCAGCGCTGCCGTTAATCCTGCTGTTGACCCTCATGCAGCTCTTGTTTTACGGTGAGGGGCCGGCCGGCAGTACTGTTTATCTGCGCTGGGGGGCGCTGGTGATCTCATCGGCTGGGGTGCGCATGGTGGTCATTTCACTGCTGCGTTTTGGCGGCTTACTGGCACTCGTCAGCCTGTTAACCAACACCACCACGACCTCGGCTTTGCACCATGGCGTCGAATGGTGGCTGCGGCCGTTGACGGCCGTCGGCTTGCCCGGTCACGAGCTGGGAATGGTCATGGCGATCGCGCTGCGTTTTTTGCCAATCCTGGGCGAGGAGCTTGAGGCGATATCGCACGCCCAAGCGGCGCGCACCCTGGTGGCCGAACGCCGTTCGCGCTGGCAGTTTATCCGCCGTGCACGACGCACCGCCAACCTGATCGTACCGCTTTTTGTCAGCACCCTGCGGCATGCCGATGAGATGGCCTTTGCCATGCAGGCGCGCTGCTACCAGGGAGGACGCGGCCGCACGCAACTGAATGTGCGCCGATGGCAGGTGCTGGATACGCTATCTCTGGCTTTGGCGGTAATAATTTTGATGACGGTGTTGATTCTGCATCGTTTACCGTTACCTTAGGTACCACGGGAGGTATCATGACTGAACATGGACGCATCCGCCGCGTGATCATCGCCGGGTTATTGCTGGCTCTCACACTGTTGCTGGCATTAATACCAGGTATCGGCTTTATTCCGGTGCCGACCCCAGCCGGCAATGCCACCATCGTGCATATTCCGGCGATCATTGGCGGTATTTTGGAAGGCTCGCTGGTGGGCCTGGTGATCGGCCTCGGTTTTGGCTTTGCCAGCCTGATGCGGGCTACCATCCCAGCCTTTAAAGACCCGCTCGTGGCGATCCTGCCGAGGCTGTTTATTGGACTGGTTTCGGCATGGGTTTTTTCGGGCTTTTACCACGCCAGCAAGCGCACCCTGATGGCGGGGCTGACCATTTTGGTAGTGGTCGCGCTGGTGGTGGTAGCTCTGCTGACCGGTGCCAGCCCCGGTGCCCTGGGCTGGTTGCAGGGCCTTTCCGAAACCACCGCCGGATCGGCCGCCTTTACGTGGTGGCAGGGCGGTTTGATCGCGCTGATCATGGTTGGTCTAGCGGCTGGGCTGATGGTTTGGCTGCAGAACGAAGACCGCGGTATTGTGGCGACTGCCCTGGCGACTGCGGTTGGGTCACTCACCAACACCGTCCTGGTGCTGGGAATGGCTACACTGCGCGGGTACTTTACCGCAGGGATGTCGCTGGTGATTGCCCTGGCGCAGGGCATCCCCGAGATGATTGTTTCGGTGGTGGTCGTGGTGGCGGTTGTTGCAGCGGTGCGCCAGTTTGGGCGCCGTAAAGCGCGCTTGTAGGAGGTACGAGATGCTGCTGTGTATTGATATCGGAAACACAAATATCATGTTCGGCCTCTATCGGAACAATGAGCTGGTGGCTCACTGGCGCGTCAACTCGGACCAGGCGCGGATGCCCGACGAATATGGTCTGGTGCTGATGGCACTGATGTCGCATCAGGGTTACAGCATTCAAGATATCGGCGGTGTGGCGCTGAGCAGTGTGGTGCCGCCCCTCACCGAGACGATCTCAGAGATGCTCCTCAGCTACATCGGCCGCGAGCCGCTGGTGGTTGGCAGTGGGGTGCGTACGGGGGTGGCGATCCGCATTGACAACCCGCGCGAGGTCGGTGCTGACCGCATCATCAATGTGGCGGCGGTTTACAAGCTATATGGCGGGCCGGCCTGCATCGTGGATTTTGGCACAGCCACCACCTTTGATGCCATGTCTGCCACCGGTGACTATTTGGGCGGGGCCATCGCGCCGGGCATCCGTCTGGCAGCTGATGCGCTCTTCCGCGGCACTGCCAAGTTGCCGCGCATCGATTTCCAGCGTCCGCCCAACGCCATCGGCACCAACACGGTGGACGCGATGCGTTCTGGGATCCTGTACGGCTATGTCGGCTTGGTTGAGGGCATGGTACAGCGCTTCCGCCAGGCGCTGGGCCCAGAGATGGTGGTGGTGGCGACTGGCGGCCTGGCCGAGGTGATCGGTTGCGAGACCGAGGTGCTCAACTACATCGAACCCTGGCTGACGCTCAAAGGTCTGCGGCTGATCTATGAGTTGAATCGAGGTGCAGCATGATCCTGGAGGGTAAGCATATCGTCCTGGGTGTGACGGGCGGGATTGCCGCCTACAAGGCGGTCGAGTTGTGCAGCAGCCTGATCAAGGCCGGTGCCGAGGTGCAGGTGGTGATGACCCCCGCCGCGGTGCATTTTGTGGGGCCCCTGACCTTTCAGACCCTCACTGCCAGACCGGTCTCGATCGACACCTTTCAACTCTTGCGCGATACCGATATGGCACACATCTCACTCTCAGCCTGGGCGGATGTGCTGGTGATCGCCCCGGCTACCGCCAACACCATTGCCAAGCTGGTGCATGGGATCGCCGATAACCTGCTGTTGAGCACCGCTCTGGCCTGTCCGGCGCCGCTGGTGGTGGCGCCCGCCATGGATGCTGACATGTATGCCCACCCAAGCACCCAGGCCAACCTGCGCGTCTTGGCCGAGCGCGGGGCAACCATCGTGGGGCCGGATGAGGGGCGCCTTGCTTCGGGGCGCATCGGCCGCGGCAGGCTAGTAAACACGAGTGAACTGTTGGCGGCAATCCGCGCCACCCTCGGGCGTCAGGGAGCACTGGCTGGTACACATGTGCTGGTGACAGCGGGCGGAACGCGTGAGCCGCTCGACCCGGTGCGCCACCTTGGCAACCGTTCTTCGGGCAAGATGGGCTACGCACTGGCAGAAGCCGCGCGCGATATGGGCGCCAAGGTCACTCTGGTGCATGCCAACACTCAGTTGCCGGCGATCTGCGGCATCGAGATGCTCGCCGTCGAGACGGCTACCGAGATGCATCAGGCGGTGCTGGAGCGCGTGCCGCACACTGATCTGCTGATCATGGCAGCGGCCGTGGCTGACTATCGGCCGGTGCAGCGCGCCGAGCACAAGATCAAAAAGGATGCCGACGACCTGACGCTGCAGCTGGAACGCACTCTCGATATCCTGCAGGCTGTCGCCGACCAGCGCACCGCCAGCGGCAATCCCGGCTTTGTGGTGGGCTTTGCGGCTGAGACACAGGACCTGATCGCCAACGCGCAGGTCAAGCTGGCGAAAAAGCGCCTCGACCTGATGGTTGCCAACGATGTCTCGGGCAGCGACAGCGGCTTTGAGGTTGGCCAGAACCGCGTCATCCTGCTGCAGCCCGACGGAAAGCAAGAGGTGCTGAGCCTGATGCCCAAGAGCGAGGCGGCAGAGCACATCCTGGCACGCGTGGTCGAGCTCTGGAGGCGGGCATGACGCGCTATCCCGGGGCGATCACCGATGTGGCCGGCATCCAGGTCGGCCACTGGTCCGACCTCGAGCACCTGACGGGCTGTTCGGTGGTGCTGGCAGCGCGCGGTGCGGTGGGCGGTGTAGCAGTGCGCGGTTTTGCGCCCGGCACGCGCGAGACTGACCCGCTGCGTCCCGGAAGTCTGGTCGAGGCCGTGCATGGAGTGTTGCTTACGGGCGGCAGCGCCTTTGGGTTGGCTGCCGCCGATGGTGTGATGCGTTACCTCGAAGAGCGCCATATTGGTTATGACGCCGGCGCCGCGCTCGTGCCGATCGTGCCCGGGGCAGTTCTGTATGACCTCGAGTTGGGCTCAGCCGCGCATCGCCCCGACGCAGCCGCCGGCTACGCTGCCTGCCAGGCGGCCGGGAACGCGGTTGCGCAGGGCAATGTGGGGGCTGGCACAGGGGCGACCGTCGGCAAGCTCTATGGTATCCGCCGTGCCATGAAAGGCGGCATCGGCACCGCCAGCCTGAGCGCTGGCCGCCTGGTAGTGGGTGCGCTGGTGGCCGTCAACGCCCTGGGCGATGTCATCGATCCGGATACCGGCGCACTGCTCGCTGGCGTGCGTAAACTGCGCTCCGAACAGATGGCGGATACCTCTGCGCTGCTGCGCACCGCGATGGTGCGTCTGGCGATGCGCATGCGCAATACGGTGATCGGGGTGGTGGCGACCAATGCGCGCCTGAGTTGCGCTCAGGCCAACAACCTGGCATCCTCCGCGCACGACGGGCTGGCGCGGGCGGTGCGTCCTGCGCATACCCTCTACGATGGTGACACGCTCTTTGCGCTGGCGACCGGTGATGTCAAAACCAATGCCCTGCTGGTCAACGTCCTGGCGGCGCAGGCCGTCAGCAATGCTATCGTTAATGCCATCCTGGCGGCTGAACCTGCCGGTGGCTTGCCCTCAGCGAGCAGCCTGGCACGAGGGGCCTGAGGTCAGGGCTGGTACTTGACCAAAACCGAGTTGAGATGTTCTATTGCCCCGTCACGTGGGCTGGTGCTGTAGACCTGCACCCTGAGCACTTCGGCCTTGGTGGGCGCGCGGAAGGTAATCGTCCCGCTAAAGATGCCGTACTGGCCAAAGGGCGCGTCGACTGTCACGCTTCCGCCGCCCAGGCTCTTGCCATCTTCATCCAGCACCTTGACCGACAGGCGGTTCTCATACCCCGAGCCCCAGCCGGTTACCACCAACGGGCTCTTGACGCGAGAATTCAACACCGGGCTGGTGATCACGATGGCTTCCTGTACCACGGGCTTGGCAGGCGTCGCGGTAAAAGAGCGCGTGGGCACCCGCGTTGCCGGTGGCTGAGTGGGTATTGGGGAGGCGCTGGGTGCGGGTGTCGGCACTACCGATGGCGGCAGGTAGAGGGTCTGGCCGTGGTAGACGATTGTAGAAGTGCCCATCCCGTTAACGGCCTGAATCTGCCACACGCTCACGCCGTAACGGCGTGCTACCGACGAGAGCGTGTCTCCCACGCCGATGCGGTATGCCACGAGCGGCGCCGACAGGGGGATCTCGAGGGTTTGCCCTGTCACGATCATATCAGAGCGCAGCCCATTGGCCTGGCGCAGCTGGCTCAGGCTGATGCGATACAGCGAAGCGATATAGCTGAGCGTCTGCCCGGAGGTGACGGTGTGGGTATGCCAGACTTCGCCATCGCCGTGCGTGATGGCGGCTGGCATCAACAGCAGGGCGACCAGCACGAACAGCAGGATCGCTTTTTTCGTCATGTGCTACCTCCGCGCGCTAGTGGTAGCGCTTGCGGCCCAAGAGGCGCTGCATCACAAACAGGATCAGCAACACTGCCACAAAGGCCAGGGTTGAACCGTCAGGCTTGCCAAAGATAAGCCAGGCAGCCAGGGCAGCCAGGGCGAGAGCAATCACCACCAGGCGGCCCACGTTCGAAAGCCACACCAGCTGCCAACAAGCCATCAGGCGCTCCAGCCCTTTGAGACCAGCCTGCAGAGCGGTGCGGTATTGTTCGATGGCCTCGGCGCGCCGGCCGATCTTGGCCAACGACGCGGCATAGGCGTGGCGGGTGTGCGCATCGACTTCCGGCGAGTTGGCCACCACCGTACCGAGCACTTCGGCAGCCTTGGTGACTACCCCGCGCACCAGATAGATACGCCCGAGCGCGCTGCCGGCCCGATAAAAGTAGGGGTTCATCGCGTAGGCTTTTTCGAGATACTCGATCGACTTGTCATAATGCTTGAGGCGCGCTTCCATCAGGCCGAGGTTGGAGTAGGCCAGACAGGCGGCGTAGGGGGTTTCGTCCTCATACTCGGCCAGCTCTTTGGCGATAGCCATTGCCTCAGGTACCTTGTTCTGGTTGAGCAGCACATAGGTGCGCGCGTGCAGTTCGGAGGCCTCCAGCTGGCGGCGCTGGTTATCATCAGTGATATGCGCGACCAGTTTGCGGGCGGTTTGCAGCTCGGCAGCCGATTCAGCATACAACTTCAGGTCGGTCATGACCTGTGCGAGCGTCAGGTACGGTTCGGGGTCATCCGGGTCTAGCAGGATTGCCTGCTGCAGCCTGTCGCGCGCCTCATCCAGGTCATCCTGCAAAAAGCGCACCATCCCCTGGCAGGTATAAGCTTCAGCTCGTTCCGGCTGCATACGCGCGCAGGCTTCGGCCTGCTCATAGGCGTCATCCTCGCGGCGCATGCGGATATAGGTGCGTGCCAGTGCCAGGCGCGCTTCATAGTTGCTGGGGTCTTTGTCGACCAAAGACTGAAAGACGTCTTTGGCTTGGTCCATCCGCAGGGCGTTGTAATGCTCCCAGCCCTGTGCCATAGTGACAGTCTCGGGGGCCTGGGATTCTTGCTCCATGCAAAACCTCTTGATCAGGATAGCGCCAGTATAAGCGTGCCGCGCCCAACAGGCAAGCTGTGGGCTCTCAATCATTGACTAAAGTCCGCGGGCATGATACCATCAGGGTAGCTGCAGCAACCCCACACACCGCAACTGATTCCTCGACGCCGCACTGGCTGCAGATACGAAAGGAGTCATCATGGATATCCAGGTCAAGAGCCGCAACTTTGATGTTACAGAGCATCTGCGCACCCACATCGAGAAAAAGGTCAGCAAACTCGAGCGTTTTCTGCCCTCGATTGACGAGGCCCGGGTAGATCTCGGCACCCAAGCCACCAAGAGCACCGAAGATAGCATGATTGTGCAGCTGACGTTACGCGCCAACGGCGCGATCATGCGCGCCGAAGAGCGCAATGCCGATCTGTACACCGCCCTCGATACCGTGCTCGATAAAATAACCCGCCAGATTGAGCGCTACAAGGGACGCCATTGGCGTTCGCTGGCGCGTACAGGCAGCGGGCAGCCAGATTTTCCCGTTGACGATTCGCTGGCCGAAGAGCTGGAGCAGCAAGTGGTGCGCCGCAAGACCTTTAGGACGCGCCCCATGACACTTGAGGAAGCCATCGAGCATATGGAGCTCTTGGGGCACGACTTTTTCATCTTTTTCGATGCCACCACGCACGCCTTTAGCGTGGTGTATCGCCGCAAGGATTCCGGCTACGGCTTGCTGGTTCCCGAACTGGAATAACTTGCACAACAGGCAGAGGCATGTCCTCTGCCTGTTTTTTTATGCAGCAGCTTTGCTTGCCTTACGCACGTTATCAGCCAGCACGCGAGTGGCCACGTAGCCATAGTAATAGGCGCACAGGATGGCCAGTGCCAGGCCGCGCCAGCCGTCACGGTACCCCTGCAGCCGGATATAGCGGCGCACAAATTCGCGCGCTGGCATAGAAAGCCAGGTCCAGGGGCGCGGGCGGGCGCCCTGCTCGAAGCGAATCTGGCCTTCATAGGCAGCGTACTGGCGCTGTTTCGCAGTAAACTGCGCCAGGGTGGCATAGTTATCGTGGTCGAGTACCTCTCGCAGGTAACCATGCTCTCCGGCCACCTGCACCACCTCGTGTACCGCCTGGGCACTGTCGTAACGCGCGTCGGCCCGGCGGATCAGACGCAGCTGGTAATCCGGATACCAGCCGCCATGACGCACCACACTGCCCCAGATGCAGTTATGGCGAGGCACCCACCAGCCCGCCTCGGCGCCATCGGCTGCTACCACATGCCGGATCTCTTCGCCCAGGGCTGGCGAGGCCTGTTCGTCAGTGTCGATGAAAAAGACCCACTCACCCAAAGCCTGCTCGAGCCCCACATTGCGTTGCGCGCCGAAATTGGCAAAAGGGTGCCTGACCACGCGCGCCCCCAACCCCTCGGCGATGGCCGCGGTGCGGTCGCTGGAGCGCGTGTCGAGGATCACGACGCGCTCATCAGCCCAGGCGACGCTCTGCAGGCAATCGGCGATCTGCGACTCGTTGTCGCGTGCCAACACCACAGCGCTCAGGCGCATGTTATTTCCCTCACCTGCGCATAGGCGCCCAGCATGGCCTCCAGATCGGGGTATGAGAGCTCGCCGCTTGATTGTTGCGCCTGCGCCTGGAGAATGAGTTTATCCAGCCCAGCCCGCACGATGCGCTTTACGCGGCGTTGGTAGGTTTTATCATAATAGCGTGCAAACAGGCGAAAGCGGCTGGCCCACAGGGCGGTAAACATCTGCGGCCGGAACTGGCGGCTGCTCTGGCCGGCAAAGTGCACGATGCGCGCTTTGGGCACGCAGGCTACCTCCCAGCCAGCCAGCCTAGCGCGTTTGCACCAGTCGATCTCTTCGCAGTACATGAAATAGCCCTCGTCGAGCGCGCCCAGCTCTCGCCAGGCAGCCGTGTTTACCAGCATGGCGGCTCCCAGCGGGTGGTCGACCAAGAAAGGCTTGCCGGCCTCGTAAAGGGCGCGCGGGTAGCGGCCATTCAGGCGCGATTCGATCAGGCGGTGGTTGACCGTCCAAAAATCAAAGGCTGCCATCAACAGCGTCGGAAAGCGAAAGGCGGAATGCTGGAACGAGCCATCGCCATACTCGAGCTGAGCGCCTGCCATCGCCACGCGCGGTGCGGCGCGCATGAACGACATCAGGTATTCGAGCGCTTTAGGCTTGATCAGGGTATCCGGGTTGAGGAGCAGCAGATAGTCGGGCGCCTGATCCAGCATCTGGGCGACGGCCAGGTTGGTGCCGCGCGCGAATCCGAGATTTTCCTGACTGGCGATGAGGGTCGCCTGCGGATACGCCTCTGCGATAGCAGCCGCGCTGCCATCCGACGAGGCATTGTCGACCACCGTCACCGCCGCGTCTATGCCGGCTGCGTCCAGCTCACGATAGAGCGAGCCCAGGCATCCCAGCGTCAGCTCGCGGGTGTTGTAACTGACGATCGCGACAGCCAGGTCCATGCTAGAACCCGATAGTGATCGGCGTAGCCTCGACGCGGTCCTGCACCATCTGCACCTGTTCCTGGATCAGGCCGATCCAGTAATAGGGGGCAGCCTTGGGCGGCGCGTCATCGATTTTCAGGTGCCCAACCACCGTAACGGTCTGGCCGGGCATGAGGTACTTTTGCGGGCCGATATCGGTCTGGACGGTGGTGAGCTCTTCGTCGCTGCCCAGCTGCCAACGAAAGGTATAGCTGCGCCCAGCGCTGTTGCCCTCGAAATCGAGCCCGATGCGAAAGATGCCAGGCTCTTCGTATTGTTCGAGCGTGTTATAGTTTTCTGAGGTGGTATAGACGTAACCAGATGCCGGCCCCTTGGTACGCACCGGCACTGTGCCGATATTACGCACTGTGCAGGTAAACGTCAGCGTCCCGCCTAGGGGCACGGTGGTCGACGAAAACTGGGCGGCGCCGTTTGCGATCTCGACGCGCGGCACACCGCCGCCGGTGATGGTGATGCTATCCTCGACGCGCGCCTTGTTGCCCACGGCGTCCTCAGCCTCGACCACCAGCGTATAGGTGCCATCTGCCGGCGGGGTCGCCCCCAGGTCGATGCCGGCGTCGTAGTCGTGCTCGTGCGCACCGGCTGCCCCAAAGGCACGGATTTTATCCTCCGCCACGGGATACTTGATGCCTTCTTCATCCAGCAGGTAGACCTCGACCCGACTGGCTTCCTTGTTGAGGCTGTAGCTGATCGTGACGCGGTCGGTGATACCATCGCGGTTGGGGGTAAACTCGCGCGGAAACACGGAGAGGTTCTGAATCTCGATGTGCACAGGGTCGCCATTGGTGATCACCAGTTCGCGCTGGATCGACTCCGTCTTGCGCGCGCTGACCGCCTCGATCACCACCGTGTAGGTGCCATCCGGCAGCAGGCTGCCGTCGATGATACCGGAAAAGTAGGTGGTACGCGGACCAGCCGAGCGGCGCTTGTCGTCGCGAAAGACGTGCTTGTTGCCGGCGCTATCTACAAAGTAGATCGTCACCTGCGACTGGTCGGTGAGGGTGTACTTGATCTCGGCGATGTCATCCGAGCCATCCGCGTTGGGCGAAATCGTCGCCGGGCGGATCTCGACATCACGGATCAACGCCCCTGCCGCACAGCCTTGTGAGCTCAAGATCAGGGCAACTAGGAGCAGCGTTACAAACACGCGTTTTATCAAGGGTACCGACCTCCACGCTCTTGGCAGTTTAGGGATGTGCGCCCAATCCGTCAAGTGTCAGGCTCCCAGGTGGGCTTTGATCAGCCCGCCCAGGCGGCGGATGCCCTCGTGGATCAGCTCCGGCTGGATGCTGGCAAAGGTCAATCTCATCGTGCTGTCGCCGGCATCGGTGATGTAAAAGGGCTTGCCGGGCACAAAAGCGACCTGCTGCTCGACGGCTTTCGGCAGAAGCGGGATCGTCTCGACCTCGCCAGGCAGTTCCACCCACATGAATAACCCACCTTCCGGGCGGCTGTAATAGATACCGCTGGGGAAGTAGGCCTCGATGGCTTGCAGCATGGCTTGGCGGCGTACACGATAGGTCTCGCGGATGCGTTCGATCTGCGCGGGCATCCAGCCGCGGCGTATGAATTCGCTGGCCATTGATTGCGCAAGGGCATTGGTGTGCAAGTCGGCGCCCTGCTTGGCCATCACCAGCGGACCCGTCAGCTCACGCGGTGCTACAATCCAAGAGAGGCGCAGACCGGGCGCGAGGATCTTGGAAAATGAGCTGCAATAGATCACGCGCTGCGGCAGACCCGAGCCGCCTCTGGCGATGTCTTCTTCGGCCGCCAGCTGCGCCAGGGTCGGCAGCGGCTTCCCCTCAAAGCGCAGCACGCCGTAGGGGTCATCCTCGACGATCACCAGGTTCTGCTCGCGGGCGCGTTCAAGCAGCGCTTTGCGGCGCTCGAGAGTGGTCGTCACGCCGGTGGGGTTCTGAAAGGTCGGCAAGGCATAGTAAAACTTGGCGTCGTGCCCATCCAGTTCCTCGGGGATGGCTCCCTGATCGTCCATCGGCACGGCGCGAAAGCGCGCCCCGTAGGCCTTGAACGATTGTAATGCCCCTAAAAAGGTGGGGTTTTCCACCAGCAACGTATCCCCCTCGTTGAGCAGGATGCGCCCCAGCAGGTCGAGCGACTGCTGCGTGCCCGAGGTGATCACAATGTTTTCGGGCTGCGCAGGGATGCCCTGTGCAGTGCTCATCTTGGCGAGCTGCTCGCGCAACACCGTCAGACCGTCCGTCAGGCCATATTGCAGCGAGTCGCGCGGCGACTGCGTCAGCACCTGCTGAGCGATCTCAGCCAGCTGCGCGGTAGGGAAGAGCTCGGCCTCGGGCCATCCGCCGGCCATCGAGATCAACCCGGGCGTTTGGGCGCACTTTAAGATGTCGCGGATAGCCGAAGTGGTCATCCACTCGAGGCGCGTAGCGAAACGGTCGTTCCAGTTTACTTGCATGAGTTATCCCTCTATGGTGTATGATTTTGCGCGTTCGGCCAGGCCTGCCAAGATGATGCCGGCTATGATCAGCACCGTGCCCAGCAGGACGGTCGGCGCGGGCACTTCGTCCAGCAGGATAAAGGCCAGGGCACTAGCGCCCAGCGGCTCGCCAAGGATCGCGATGGTTACAAACAACGGGCTAAAGTATCCCAGCGCCCAATTCAGAGCGCTGTGGCCGATCAGCTGCGGGATAATCCCCAGGAGCGCCATGTAGCCATAGGTCGCAGTGGTATAGCCGAACAAGGGCAGGCCTGCCAGAAGGGTTGCCGCCAACAACAACACACCCGCGATACTGTAGCACGGCCAGATATATGCCAGGTTGCTCAACCGGCGCCGCAGGTAGCGTCCCAGCAAGAGGTGCACCGAGATCGCCATGGCGCTCACAAGGGCCATCAGGTCTCCCAGCAGCGCCTCACCGGTGACGGCCAGGTCGCCGGCTGCAATGATCACCGAGCCCGCCATCGCCAGGACAATCGCCAGCAGCTGGCGGCGCGAAAGCGCTTCGCGCAGGATCAGGCGTGAAGCCAGCCCCACAAAGATCGGATTGGTGGTGGCCAACACCACCGAGCTGGCTACGGTGGTGAGTTTGAGCGACTGGATCCACAGCACAAAATGCAGCCCCAGCGCCGCACCCGAGGCGAGCAGTGCCCAGCGTTCGCGCGCCTGTAGTCCCGCCCATTCCCTGGGGGCAATGATCAGCACCGCGGGAGAGAGCAGGATGGCAGCAGTGAGCAGCCGAACCGTGCCGATCACCAGCGCGGGTGCCTCCGCTTTGCGGATCAGGATCGCGGCCGAAGAGATCGCCAGGATGCCGGCTGCCAGAGTAGGCCAGGCCAGGCTGGGCGGTTTGTGTGGTTTGGGCGGGCTGATCGGTGTTGCGCCTGATGCGTGCATGTGCGGGATTGTAGGTCCGAGCGGTGGGCTGGTCAAACCCGCGGTTGCTTGGCAGCGCGCTTTAAGCGCGTTACACTGACGGCATCAATACAAGGAGAGCCCCATGCAAGATAAAATCCGTCAGCTGCAGGCGGTTAACCCACAGCTCCAGATTCGCCCGATCACCGACCCGGTCTATCTGCGTTATGGCCAGGTTTTAGCCGACTATGATACCCGCGAGATAGTAGCACGCGCTCAGGCGCTGGTGCCGCCCACTGACGCGGTGGTCTATGAGCCGGCTGTGCCAGCACTCGAGGTGTATGCCGAGATCAACGAACGCATCGAAAAAGAGGTCTTTGGCGGCATGCCGGTGCAGGTGGGCTGGTGTTATGGCCGCAACCTACGCATGGCTGGACTCGAGTACCACAAGGGCAGCGAGGTAAATGTGGCGCTGACCGACATGATCCTACTGCTGGGCAGCGAGCTCGACATCGTGCGCGGCGAGACGATCAGCTATCCCACCAGGCTGGCTGAGGCGTTTTTTGTGCCAGCCGGCATGGCCTTTGAGATGGCCCCCTGGTGCCTGCATTACGCCCCGCTGCAAACCACCCGAGATGGTTCGTTCGCTACGCTGGTGTATCTACCGCGCGGAACCAACTATCCGTTGCCCTATACGGTCAAACCGCAGGGCGAGAACCGCCTGCTGTATGCCGTCAACAAGTGGCTGCTGATCCATCCGGACCAGACCGAAGAGGTTGCCAAGGGGGCCTATCCCGGCCTGGATGGCGACGATATCGTGCTGGTGCCGTTGGCGTAAGCAACCGCACCGATGAGGCTGCGTAAAGGGTACATGTAGTGGAATTCGAGGACAAGCATGAGTTCTAGTGAACAAACCACGCAGGAAGAGATCAAGGTTACCGGCAACCAACTGGTTGACAAAGTCAAAGAGCTGGTCCACGAGGGCAACATCCGGCGCATCACCGTCAAGCAGGGCGACCGCACCCTTGTCGAGCTGCCGCTCACCCTGGCGGCGGCGGGCGCCATCATCGCGCCGGTACTCACCGCGGTAGGAGCGGTGGCTGCCCTGGCTACCAATTGCTCAATCCTGGTCGAGCGCGTGATTGAGCCCAGGTAACAAAACAGGGTAGGGGATGCCTGCCCTGTAAGTCAGGCTGGCGCTCGGCCCAAATCGAAGCCGAGCTCCTGAATGTGGCGTACCCAGGCCTGGTAAAGGATCTCATAGCGGCCAGTACGCTGCGTGTATTCCTCCAGGTCGAGGGCGACCGCTTCGCCCGCCTCGAGCCTGGCGAGCTTAATGGCCAGCCATTCGTGTGCAAAGTTGTAGCGCTCCAGCAGCCGGCTAAAGTGGTGCAGGGTGATGCGTATTTCTGAATACCGCGCGCGCTGCAGCCACTGCTCGCGAAAGAGCTCGACAAAGGCTGGGATCTCGCGTTCGATCGCCAACCATCCTGCCATGGCCTTCCGCAAGGCCATGGCAGCCTGCTGCGTATCCTCTGGCAACTGCGCAATGGTCTCGCGCAGAGCCCGCGATGCCGCCAGCTTGCGCCGTCAGGTTGATCAGGCGCGTGCTGTACAAGAGCTCCTCCACACTTACCTGGTCGCGCACGGTCGCATACGCCTGGCGCAGGGCTGCCTCGCAGCGCTGGGTGATGTCGATCATCTGCATAACGGTCTCGGGCGGGATCTCGTCGGCCAGCTTGCCGTTGAGCGGCTCATCCAGCAGGCTGTGGATTGTGCGGCTGCCGTTGCCGATAGCGATGTCCTGCAGGATATTGATGCGCCCGAGCGCGCGGATGGCCTCCACGACGGTTTGACCGCCGGTACCGAAAACCAGGCTGCCAAAAGCCTTGTCAAAGGCAGCATCCTCGCTCCGGCCTCCGCTCCACGATTGCTCAGCTCCATAAATATAGCCATACTAGCATTGCCCCAGCGGCTGGTAGTGGCCGCCATCGTCCCAATCGGTGTTGAGCATACCGCCGGCGCCGTGCTCGATGCCTACCCGTGCCAGGGTCTTGATATTGCCGTTCGAATTCTCGATACGCGGAAAGAGCGTGTTCCACGACGAGGTGTCCGGGCATACCCAAAAGCGGCGCTGGTGTTCGCCAAACAGTTTTGTCGAAGGGTAATCGTCGGCGGCCTCATAGTGCCAGTCGAGCAAGGTTACGTCGTCGGGCACCTCGCTCACCAGCTGGGGGTGGTGCAGCAGGATATCGCCCCACAGCTGGATCTGGAAGCCGTAGTGTGCCGCCAGCTCGCGCAGACGCAGGATGTGTCCCAGGTAAACCCTACCTAACCCCTGCGCCTCGACCACTGCGGCGCTGCGCCCTTTGCCGAGGTCATAGGTCTCGTCGCAGCCAATGTTGAGCGTGCGCGAGGTAAAGCTGGGCAGCATGTCGCCATAGAGCTCGTCCAGCAGCTGATAGCTGCCCTCATCCGCCAGCGAAAGCGACCACAGGGCGGCTGATTCGGCCAGTGGGCGATATTCGGGCAGGTTGAGGATGTGCTCGCAATGGCCGAAAGATTGCAGGTTCGGCATCAGTTCGAGATGACGGTCACGACAGTAGGCGTCCAACTCGAGGATATCCTGTGGTGTGAGCGAGCCGCAGTCCTGGCCGATGCGCGGGTGGCGCGCAAAGTGAAAGGTATGCTCGGTATAAAACTGCAGCACGTTCATCTTAAAGAGCGCCATCTAGTCGATCACCTGTTTGATGGTCGCAACGGTCGGCACTTTGCCGCGTGAAACGTCCATCATCACGCCGCGATGCTCAAGCGATGGCCAGTCGCGGATGCTCAGCACCGGCAGTTCGGCGCCAAAGGTGCGCACCAGCTGGCGCAGGGTCTGCAACGGCGTAAAACAGGCCCGTCAGGCTGCTGGCGCCGCAGCAGATGCGCCCCGGCTCGATTACCAGCAGATAGGCCTGCGGGCTCTCCAGCTCGGGGATAGCTTGGCATAGCCCCTGCGAGTCGAGCATGATCTGGTTGGTCTGTAGATTGCGCTCCGCGAGGGCTACGATCTCGAGCTCGAGGGCGCTGGCCGCCGCGATTTCCTGCTACAGCAACTCGGCTGCAACCAGGTCCGCCTGCGCATTGGGCGCCAGCAGGGCGATGCGGGTGTTCGGTTGCAGCTGAAAAACCCCTTTGCCGCGCTCGAGCTGTTTTGGCTGCGGGATCAAAGCCAGTTCACGGGTCATGTCAGCCCTCCTGTTGGGCGAGGTAAGGGATCACCAGCGGGCCTTCGGGCATCACGCACACCTTGGCATCGGCGCCGTAACGCGTCAGCAGGGCGTCGAGCGTGGTCTCGACCGAATGGGTCGGGTTGAGCAGCATGCTGCGCACGTCGGCATCGGCCAGCTCGCTGTAGACGTAAACATCCGCCTTGGCCATCACGCCAGCTTGCAGCTGCACCTGCCATTGGTCATATTCCTGAAAGCCGGGTTGCGAGAGCATGGCCTGCATGCCGGCCAGACTGCCGGCGCGCTCCACCAGCTTGCGATATTGGCCGTTATCGGGCACGCCATCGCGGCATTCGGCGGCAATGATGATCGCCCCGCCGGGTTTGACGATCTGCGCGGCAGCCGACATACCCTTGACGGATTGATAAAGGTTGATATCGGCCGGATAACCGTCGTTGGAGGTGACCACAATATCAAAGGGTTCGTCAAAGGGAGCCATCGAGGTGCGGCGCACAAACTCGATGCCGGCGCGATGCGCCTGCAGCATCTCGCCCGCAAACACTGCACAGATCTCTTTGTCGCGGTTCGAGGTCACATTGAGCAGAAAGTCGGGCTTGCTCTTCAGTGCCAGTTCGCGCATCTCAGCCGCCACCGGGTTGCCCTCTGTCACGCCCCAGGTGGCTCGCGGGTTGTTGAGGATCGCATAGCCGTGGTTGGGCATGATCGTCTCGAAACCGGCCACGCCCGGCAGCACGGCCTTGGGACCGCCGCTGAACCCGGCAAAGATGTGTGGTTGGATAAAGCCGGTGGCGATCTTGAAATCCGCCTCGTGCCAGATGCGGTTGACCAGCTGCGGATTGCCCTGCGACGAGGTGCCCAAGTTTACCAGGTTGGCAGCATCAAAGGCGTCGTGAGTCAGGATGCGGTAGCCGTGGGCGATCTCACTGCCCAGCATATGCTCCAGCTCTTGGGGGGTGTTGGCGCGGTGCGTGCCGACCGCGTTCATCAGCGTGATCTGCTCGCGCGGGATGTGCTCAAGCGCCTCGAGCAGCACCGGCAAGACGCGGTCGCTGGGCATCGGGCGGGTGATATCGCTGAACAGGATCACGATCTTTTGGCTGGGCTTTACCAACTCGCGCAGCGGGGCGGTGCCCAAGGGGTTGCGCAGCGCCTCGCGGATCGCCTGGCATTCGTCGGCCAGCCCAGGGGCCGCATGTGGCCGCAGCACGGTGGCATGGTCGGGCACCTGGACGCTCAGACGTTCCTGCCCATAGGCAAGTTCAACTCTCATGGCTCACATTCCTCTGGTAAAGGCGAGTATATCCGCATCTGGCGTGCTTGTCAGCCTAGGTCTGGTCGTGGGGTACCACCGGGATCAGCAACTCGATCTGGCCGACGCCGTCAGGCGCCTCTAAGAAGGCTTTGCCATAGTATTCCAGTTCTGGTGCGGCGGCGTGCAGGTAGCCGGAGGCCGGCAGCCACTCCTGATGGATATATGCCAGCGTCTTGCCGATCTGTGCGAGGGTGCAAGGGAAGACAGCATAGGTCTGCGCTTTCAGCTCCCAGGCCTGCATACCTTCGGGGATATCTTCGGCCTTTTCGACCCGAGATCCCGCCATATACGTCAAGCTGCCATCGGGCTGGTGGTTGCCGAACACGCCCCACGATTCGTCGCCATCAATCACATGGCGGATTTCGTCCATACGCGGCAGGTAAACGTTCTGCCACATCGCGGGGATTTCGCCGGCCTGATTATGGCCGCGATACACCGGGCCAACGACAGTAAAGGCATCCAGTGTCAACATTGACGGCTGCATCGTACCTCCAAGGAACACGCGACGATCAGGATTTCTCTGCAATAATCGGCATAACAGGTCCCAAAACCGGGATCGGTTTACTGATCATCACCTGCCACCAGGCCACCAGCGTAGCGGTGACTTCGCGCAACTGATATTGACGCATGAACTGGTAACTTTGCCGATCGGCTGCTACTCCCACCGCGTCAATGCCCAGATGGCGCGCGGTGTAGAGCGCGCGCGGCAGGTGGTAGGCTTGCGTCACCAGGATGGCCTCCTGCACCTCAAAGATATAGGCTGCACGGTAGCAGCTGTCATAGGTGCGCCGACCGGCAAAGTCCAGCACGATATCCTCGCACGGGATGCCGCGGCTGATGGCATAGTTGGCCATTGCCTGGGGTTCGTTATAGTCGATATAGCGGTTATCGCCGGTCATCAGCAGCTTGCTCACCCGTTCAGCCTGGTATAGCTCGATGGCTGTCTCTACCCGGTCCAAGAGGATCGGGCTGAGGGTGCCATCGCGCCAGACTCCCGCCCCAAAGACGATCGCCACCGGCTTAACAGGCACATTGGAGGCGCTATAGATCAGTTTGCGGTAACTGGTGGTATAGGCCACCCCCACGCCGGCTGTCAGTGCCAGCAACCCCAGCAGACCAAACAAGCCGGCTGTGCCCCAGTGTTTGGCAGCCTGGCGGGTCAACAGAGTAGATTGCTTATCATGCATGGGGTTAGAGTATCACCCTCCTCCGGTGCATGCAAATAGCGTTGCTAATACCTTGCAGTGGTGTTATGCTTACCAACACAGTGAGGTACATCATGGTCGGCCCCAACGCGCGCTTCTTTGAGGATTTCACAGTCGGCGATACCTTTGACAGCATGGCTCGCACTATCACCGAGGCCGATATCGTCGCTTTTGCTGCCCTCTCGGGCGATTACAATCCCCTGCACACTGACGCAGAGTTCGCGCGCAGCTCGCCCTTTGGGCAGCGCATCGCGCATGGTCTGTTAGTGCTCTCGATCGCCTCGGGGCTGGCAGCGCGCAACGGCTTTATCGATGGCACCGCCCAGGCTTTTACCACCCTCGACTGGCGCTTTCGTGCGCCGGTGCTGATCGGCGATACCATTCGCGTGCAGGCAACCGTGACGCGGGTGCGCGCCGTGGTGGCTATGGGCGGCGGATTGGTGTACCTGGAAATGCGCGTGCTCAACCAGCGCGACGAGGTCGTCCAGCAGGGCGAATGGTCGCTGGTGATGCGCGGACGTCCCCAGAGCTAGTGCTTGCGCTGCCGGGTGCATTCGTCCATCTTGCGGATGGTGCGAATAGTGGCGGAACGTGTCAGGCTGCGTAAACGCGCCGTCGTGTAGACCATCCAACGCCAGATGCCGCGCGCACTGCGCTGCTCACCGCCCTGGGCGGCGCTCCAGCACACTACGCCGGCTGCCCAGGTTAACCCGGCCCCAAAACCTACCATCAGCAGGTTATCGTCCGGCTGGATGCGTCCCTCGCTGTGCGCTTCGCACAGCGCGATCGGGATTGAAGCTGCCGAAGTGTTGCCATATTCCTGCAGGTTCATGGCAAAGCGCTCGATCGGCAGCTTGAGCCTTTTGGCGGCACTCTCGATGATGCGCCGGTTGGCCTGGTGCGGGATAAGCAGGTTGATCTGGTCGAGCGTCAGCCCGGCTTTACGCAGCACCTGTTCGGTGGCATTTGGCAGGATGCGCGTTGCAAAGTAGTATACTGCGCTGCCGTTCATGCGGATATAGTGCTCGCGCTGGTCGATAGTCTCCTGGCAGGCAGGTTTGGCGCTGCCGCCCGCGGGGATGTAGAGCATCTCACAACCCGAGCCATCAGCACCCAGGACGTTGGCCAGCACACCGGCGCTGCCCGTAGAGGCGCGCAGCACTACAGCGCCGGCACCATCTCCAAACAGAACGCTGGTGGAGCGGTCCTCCCAGTCTACGGTGCGCGAGAGCGTATCTGCGCCGATCACCAGCACGCGTTCGCATTCGCCCGAGGCGATGGCCTGCGACCCGGCCACCAGGGCATAGATGAACCCCGAGCAGCCGGCATTCAGATCATAGGCGCCGGCGTTGATCGCCCCGAGCGCGTTTTGCACCTGGCAGGCAGTAGAGCCAGCAGATAGTCGGGCGTGGTAGTGGCGACAATGATCAGCTCGATGCGATGCGGGTCTTCGTCGGCGGTCTGCAACGCTGCCCGAGCTGCAGCAGCCGCCATCTGCGCGGTGGTCTCGTTCTTACCAGCTATGTGGCGGCGCGAGATGCCGGTGCGCGTGCGGATCCATTCGTCCGAAGTATCCATCTGGCGCGCCAACTCGTCGTTAGTGACGACGCGGCTGGGTGCATACATTCCCCAGCCGACGACTTCAGCCATGCGCCCGGCGGACGGCCGCTTAGGCTTGGCTAAAGATAAGGCAAGCATTGTGCCCGCCAAAGCCAAACGAGTTGGAGAGCGCGTGAGCAACCTGTTGGGTGCGTGCGGTGTGCGGCACGTAATCCAGGTCGCACTTTTCGTCAGGATGATCTAGGTTGATGGTCGGCGGCAGGATGCCCTCCTGCAGCGACTTGACGGTAAAGACGGCCTCAAGCGCGCCGGCAGCTCCCAGCAGGTGCCCGGTCATTGACTTGGTCGAACTGACCGCCAGCCGGTAGGCGTGCGCCCCAAACACTTCCTTGATCGCCAACGTCTCGGTGGTGTCGTTGAGCGGCGTACTGGTGCCGTGCGCGTTGATGTAGCCGATATCCTGCGGCTGCAAGTTGGCTGATTGGAGAGCGATACGCATACATTCGATCGCCCCGCGCGCCTCCGGGTCGGGCGCGACGATGTGGTAGGCATCGTCGGTGCAGCCATAGCCGCTCACCTCGGCGTAGATGGTCGCGCCGCGCGCCAGGGCATGCTCACGCTCCTCAAGTACCAGTACAGCAGCGCCTTCGGCCATCACAAAGCCGTCGCGGTCCTTGTCAAAGGGGCGCGAGGCGTGCTCGGGATCGTCGTTGCGCTCGGAGAGGGTGCGCATGATCGAAAACACCGAGACAGCCAGCGGGATGATGCATGCCTCCGCCCCGCCAGCCAGGGCGGCGTCGCAGGCATTGCGGCGGATCATTTCATAGGCTTCACCGATCGCGTTGGTACCGCTTGCACACGCCGAGACGATCGCCATGTTGGGGCCGCGCAGTTTCAGATCGAGCGCCACGCTGCTGGCGGCACTATCCACCAGGATCATCGAGGCGCCAAAGGGGCTCACCCGCGAGGGGCCGCGGTCGTGCAGCGTCAGCATTTGTTCGGATTGCGTGGTCATGCCACCTACCCCCGAGCCGATGATCACGGCGGTGCGCGCGCTTGTCGCGACATCAGCTGGCAGGCCGGCGTCACGGTAGGCTTCGCGCGCTGCTACGATCGCATACTGCATATAGGGGTCGAGGCGGCGCACTTCCCGGGCGTCAAAATGCTCGAGCGGGTTGAACGACAGTAGCTGCGCAGCAATGCGCGAGCCATAGCCCGTGGTATCAAAACGGGTAATAGGTTGGACAGCGCTGCGTCCGCTGCAGACGCTCTCCCAGGCTGAGGCAGCTGTGAGCCCGACCGGGCTGACCGCACCTAAACCCGTCACGACGACGCGTCTCGTCATGGTACAATCTCCGTGTTGAGTGGTTATATAATTTAACACTGGCTCATCTGGATAGTTACACCTGTGCCAGAGGCTGACATTTCGCAACCAGTGCCAGGCGGATGTGTTATTACTTATAATTTGCGATCGGAGGCTCGAGATGCTGCAAACACCCCTTACCAAGCTGCTCAAGATTCCCCACCCGATCCTGCAAGGCGGGATGGCGTGGGTGGCTACCTGGGAACTGGCCGCAGCGGTTTCCAACGCCGGGAGCTTGGGGATAATCGGCGCCGGCAGCGCGCCGGCATCCTTTGTGCGCGAGCAGATCACACAACTGCGGCGGGCGACCGACAAGCCCTTTGGTGTGAACGTGCCGCTCTTTAACTCGTTCGCCGATGAAGTCATCGCGGTATGTATCGAGGAGCGCATCAGTGTCATGACCACTGGCGCCGGCAACCCGGTGCCCTACATCGAACCGCTCAAGAGCGCCGGTATTATCGTCATTCCGGTGGTGGCATCCACAGCCCTGGCGCGCCGTCTGGAGCGTTCGGGAGCAGATGCGCTCATCGCTGAAGGTGAGGAATCCGGCGGACACATCGGCACGGTATCGACCCTCGCGCTGGTACCACAGGTGGTCGATACGGTCTCGATCCCGGTCATCGCTGCGGGCGGTATTGCCGACGGGCGCGGGCTGGCGGCTGCCCTGGCGCTCGGTGCAGCCGGTGTGCAGATGGGCACGCGCTTTATCGCCACCGACGAGTGCATTGCGCATCCGCTCTATAAAGAGGCGATCGTCAAGGCCAACGAACGCTCTACCATGGTGACGGGCTATTCGTTGGGGCACCCGGTGCGCTCCTTGCGCAACCAGTGCAGCATTGGCTTTGAAGAACTCGAACGGCGCGGCACCAGCGAGGAAGAGGTGATCGCCTTTGGCACCGGGCGCCTGCGCGCCGCGGTGATCGATGGCGACGTTATCAACGGTTCACTGATGGCAGGCCAAAGCGCTGGCATGGTACATGATATTGTCAGCGCGCAGACGGTGATAGAGCGCACGGTCGCTCAGGCACAGGCGCTGCTAGCCACCGCCCCCCAATACGTCGTGGAGGCCTGAGCGTGCCGCAAGCAGTAATTTTTACCGGCCAGGGTTCGCAGTTTGTGGGCATGGGGGCGGATCTGGCGGAGCACTCCAGCGCCGCGCGCGCGATTCTGGCGGAGGCTGAAGCGGTGATGCCCGGCATTACCAACCAGTGCTTGAACGGGCCTGTCGAGGCGCTTAACGATACCGCCAACACCCAACCGGCCATCTATGTCGTCGAGATGGCCCTCTGGCACGCCCTGGCTGAACGTTATACCGTGCGTTTGTGCGACATCGCGCTGATGGCGGGCCACAGCCTGGGCGAATACAGCGCCCTGGCAGCGGCCGGCGTGTTTGGCTTTTCCGATGGCCTGCGCCTGGTGATGGCGCGTGGACAGGCGATGCGTGCAGCCGGCCAGCAGGAACCGGGCGGCATGCTGGTGGTGCTGGGGCTGGAAGATGCCGCGGCCGATGCCCTGGTGGAAGACTTGCGCGCTATAGGCCAGCAGGTCTGGGCAGCCAACTATAACGCCCCCGGACAGGTGGTGATGGCCGGTTCAGCCGCCGGATTGGCGGCTCTGCAACCCAGAGCTCTTGAGCTCGGAGCCAAGCGCTGCATCCCTTTGGCGGTAAGTGTGGCTTGCCATACGCCGCTGATGGCATCCGCCGCAGAGGGACTGGCTGAGGCGATGGAGTCGGTAACGTTTCGAGAGGCGCAGGTGCCGGTGGTCTGCAATGCCGATGCCACCCCCTTGTGTGAGCCTGATGCCATCCGCGATGCCTTAATCCGCCAGCTGAGCTCTCCGGTGCGCTGGGTCGAGTCGGTTTTAGCTATGCACGCGTGCGGGGTGACGGCCATGCTTGAGCTGGGGCCCAAGGCTGTGTTGGCTGGCCTGGTGCAGCGCATTACCCGCGAGATATCCGTCACCAGCCTGAGTGACTATAATGCGCTCACGACAATCACCTGGGAGGATTGATGAACGACCTCACTGGTAAAGTAGCGCTCGTAACCGGTGCCTCGCGCGGGATCGGGCGCGCCATCGCCCTCGAGTTGGGCCAGCGCGGCTGCGACGTGGTGATCAATTATCACAGCAATATCGCATCTGCTCAGGAGACCGCCGCACAGATCGCAGCTCCTTCGCGTACGCTCGTGCATCAGGCGGATGTGAGCATCGCCCAGGAGGCCAGCGGCCTGGTCGAGGCAGCTCTGGCGGCTTTTGGGCGTGTCGACATCCTGGTCAACAACGCCGGCATCACCCTCGATGGGCTATCCATGCGCATGCCCGAAGAAGACTGGGATCAGGTGCTGGCTACCAACTTAAAGAGCGCCTTTAACTGTGCCAAGGCTGTGCAGCGCAGCATGCTGCGCCAGCGCTGGGGGCGCATCATCAGCATCGGGTCGGTGGCGGGCCTGATGGGTAACGCCGGGCAGGCCAACTATTCGGCCGCCAAAGCCGGGCTGGTAGGCCTCACCAAAGCGCTGGCGCGTGAGCTGGCGCCGCGGGGCATCACCGTCAACCTTGTGGCGCCCGGATTCATCGCCACCGATATGACGGCCTCGTTAGGCGAAGAGATACTTGCCAAGGTGCAGGCTCTCATCCCTCTGCAGCGCCTCGGCAAGCCCGACGAAGTCGCGCGCCTGGTGGGCTACCTGGCATCCGACGCGGCGGCCTACATCACTGGCCAGGTGATCGCCCTGGATGGCGGCATGAGCATGTAGCACGCCGGCGGCAGGCTTGTCGGATCGCCGGCGCTGTGCTACACTCTCGCGACCTCAACGAGTATTGCCAACCCATGGATCTCTTTGCAAATCTCAACCCGCCCCAGGCTGAAGCGGTGCGTGCCACCGAAGGCCCTGTGCTGGTGGTGGCCGGGCCTGGTTCGGGCAAGACGCGTGTCCTCATCCACCGTATCGCCTACCTGGTGCAAGAGCGCGGCATCTTTCCCTATCACATCCTGGCGGTAACATTTACCAACAAGGCGGCGCGCGAAATGCTGGCGCGTCTGGAGGCTCTGTTGGGCTCGGATGCCAAAGGCCTCACGATCGGCACCTTTCACGCTTTCTGTGCGCGCGTCTTGCGGCGCGAGGCCGAGGTGTTGGGCCTGAGCCGGTCGTTTGTGATCTTTGATGAGGATGACCAGCGCCAGCTGATCAACCGCATCATCAAAGCGATGAACCTGAACCCGTCGCTCTTTAAACCTGCTGGTGTGCTCTCAACAATCTCAAATGCCAAGAACGAGATGGTCACCCCGGTAGAGTTTGCCCCATCCAGCGCCTGGCACGCCGAAATACAACGTGTCTATACTGCCTACGAGGCTGAAAAGCGCGCCAACGGCGCGTTGGATTTCGACGACCTGCTGCTGGAGGTCGAGCTCTTGTTCCACAGCCATCCCGAGATCCTGCAGCAATATCAGCAGCGCTACCGCTATCTGCTAGTGGACGAGTTCCAGGATACCAACAAGGCGCAATACAATATCGTGCGCCAGCTGGCCGGCGAGCAGAGCAATCTGTTCGTGGTGGGCGACGAAGACCAGTCGATCTATTCCTGGCGCGGAGCCGATTACCATAATATCCTGCGTTTTCGAGCCGACTACCCAGCCTCCAGGGTCATCATGCTTGAGCAGAACTATCGTTCTACCGGCAAAATCCTTGCGGCTGCCCAAGCAGTGGTCGATCGCAATCAGCAGCGCACCGTTAAAAAGCTGTGGACCCAGAACAGCTCTGGGCATCCCGTCCAGCTGTTGGAGGCCTATGACGAGAACGAAGAGGCACGCTTTGTTGTCGATGAATTGCTGCGCCTCAAGCGCAGTGGGGCGGTGCGCCTCGAGCAGTGTGCGGTGATGTTTCGCACCAACGCCCAGTCGCGCCCGATCGAAGATGCACTGGTGTGCAGTGCCACGCCCTACTGCCTGGTGGGCGGTACGCGCTACTATCGCCGCCGCGAGGTCAAGGATGTGCTCGCCTATCTGCGGCTGGTGCACAACCCCGACGACCAGGTCAGCTTGGAGCGCATTATCAACGTGCCCACGCGGCAAATCGGCAACAAAACCCTGCAGGATCTGGTGGCCTGGGCAGAGTCGATCAGCCGTTCCCCCGGGCAGGCGTTGCTCAAGCTGGGCCAGGCTGAGGACCAGGTGGCGGTGCTCAACGCCAGCGCCATCCGCGGGCGGCAGGCTGTCCAACTGGCACGCTTTGGCGAGCTATTGGCCGGCTGGGTCGAAGCCAAAGCGAACCTCCCGCTGGTCGAGCTGCTGCATCGCATCCTGGCGGAAACACATTACCTCGAAAGCCTCGACGATGGCACCGATGAGGGCAACGAACGCATCGCCAACGTGCGCGAGCTTGATTCGGTGGCAAGCCGCTATGATACGTTCAGCCCGCAGGAGGCGTTGGCGGCCTTTCTGGAGGATGTCGCCCTGGTAGCCGATACCGACGAGCTGGATGGGAGCGGCGATGCCGTCACACTGCTTTCACTGCACGCCGCCAAGGGGCTCGAGTATGACACTGTCTTTATCGTGGGGATGGAAGAAGGCCTCTGTCCGCACGCGCGTTCGCTGGATGACCCCGAAGCGGTGGAAGAAGAGCGGCGCCTGTGCTATGTGGGCATGACGCGCGCCAAGCGACGGCTATATCTGCTGCGGGCATTTCGGCGCACCCAGTTTGGCGCGTCGTCGCTGCGCGACCCGTCGCGCTTTTTACTGGATGTCCCCACGGCGCTTTGTGAGGGCAATACCCTGCGCCAGGCGCTGCCATCCCAGGCTACTCGCCGGCCGAGCATGAATCGCGAGAGCCGCCAGGAGCTTTATGCCGCGCGCCGCCAAAGCATCGATCGCTACCGCCAGCCCGCGCGAGAGCCTGCTAGGCCGGAGCGTCCGCGCCCGGCACGTCCGCGAGAGATCCTGATCGAGGATGCCTACCCTGAGCCATCCGCGCAGCCGCAGCGTCAGGCCAGCTTTCATGTGGGCGACAAGGTCCGCCATAGCGTCTTTGGCCGCGGCACGGTGCTGAACAGCCGTGTGGTCGCCGACGATGAAGAGGTCAGTGTGGTATTCGAAAGTGCCGGCCTAAAGCGCCTGATGGCCAGCTTTGCCAAGCTCGAGCCGGCCTAGCAGCGGACTGCCGTTCGACTAAAACGGCAGCACCAGCTTGATTAACAGGTTAAAGACCAGGATGGCGGCCCAGCCTACGATTACGGCAATGATCGCCTTTTCGGTGGCTAGCTGGTAACCCTCACGGATGGCAAAGACACCGGCAACCAGCACGCCGATCCATGCCAGGCTGGCAACCAGGCTGCCCAGGCAACCCAGCAACCCCGCCAACACCAATATCATCGGCAAGGTAGCATAGCCCAGCAGCCTAGCAACCTGCCAGAACTCGGCGTTTACACCATACAGGTTGGTGAGCAAAAGGGTGGTAAACCAGCTCCAGCCCAACCAACTGATGACGATCCCCGAGAGGATAGTAAACACAATGCTGAGGGCGTTACTGCCATTTATAAGCGCTACCAGGCCCGCCAGCACTGATGTGACCACGACAATCAGCAATGCTTCGACATTGGCAGATTCGTCACGACGCAGCTCGCTGAAAACCTCGAGGTCCTTGCGCAGGAGGCGCTTGAGCCTGTTTAGGATGTTGGTAAACACCATAGTTCGCTCCCCGTAGTAACTCGCGCGGCGTTATCTGCATGCTATACGTCAAAACCCGCGCCAAGTAGCGGTTTGGCGCGGATATCCCTTGATGTTACAATCCCGATAATCGGTCCAGAAGGTGCAGTTTAGAGCAGGTGGCCTTTACTATTCTCTTGCCTGTGGCAGTGCCACTTTTAATGGCGCTGATCGATTGTTTGGTCAAGCACCAGGGACGCCCCTGGGTCTGGGCGGTGCATATGACTGGCGTCCTCGTGCTGATGGTAGGGCTGCTATTCCTGCCGCGCTATGCCCCGTCAGGATACACCATTACGCTGGGGCTGCCTGGACTCTTACCGCTGCCACCGCTCAGTTTCAGTTACTCGAGCACCGGCCTGGCGGTGGCGCAGGCTTATTCTTTTGCCTGGCTGCTGTGGCTGACGGGTACAGGCCATTCGCAAACCGGTTCGCAGTGTCATTGGCGCGAGCTGGTTTTGCTGGCTTTGGTAAACGGCAGTTGCTTGGCGAGCAACCTGATGACGGTTACCATGATGTGGTTCCTGCTCTCATTGGTGGCGATCGCGGCAGAGATGCTATCCAACCCCGACATACAGGAATCCCACGCGGTTTGGATTGTGACACTGCACCTGTTGCCTGTGGTGCTGATTAGTGTGGTCAACTCGAGCGCCATAGTGCACAGTGGGTTGAACACGCTGCCAGAGCTGGTCAGCGCCCCCATATTGGTGCTGTTGCTGGTCGTTGCGTCCATCATCCGCATGGCGCCCTTTCCGTTACTGGGTTGGCGTGAGCGCCCCTGGCTGGTACAGGCCGCCCTGGTGTGTGCCGGCAGTGCCGTCTGGCTGCGTATGGCAACCTATAGCACCCTCACCCTGCCAGGCTGGGCTTGGTTAGGGCCGATGCTGGCAGCCAGCGCCTTGCTGGCGGGCATCGCGGCCGTCTTAGGCCGTGACCTGGAAAGCCGCTTAAAGCTGATCTACCTGAGCCTGATAAGCTTGGCGCCGTTAGGGGCGCTGGTTGAACCGATGCTGGGGGTAGGGCTTTCAGTGCTGGGCTTGCAACTGATTCTGATCGCCCCGGCGATCCTGATGATCTCCGCTGCAGGTTATACCCGTCGCCAGCGGAGGCTGGTAGCGTTGGCAAAAATCGGGGCGCTGCTGATCGTGATGGGTGCGCCCGCCGCGCTCAGCCTGGTGTTGCGCTGGCAGCTGCAGATTCTGATCAGCAGTCGTTACATCCTGGTGGTGGTGCTGCTCGCGATTACCTATGTCGAGACTACTCTGGCCGCTTGGCAGTGTTTCTCCCAACTGCGCCTGTCTGGCAGGACCCGGCGCCCAGCCGGTGACATGCATCGCGTGCTCGCCCATGTGACTGTCGTATTGGCATTGTTGGCTGTGGCATGGCTGTTTGCACTGGGAATCCACCCCGGCACCCTGAACCTGATCCTGGCACTGCCCCTCACCATGCCCACCATACGGAGTCTTTTTGCTGGCGGTATCTCTACCTGGATCTATCCGCTGGTGACGACCATCGTGATCCCACTGGCAGGCGCCTTTTTTGTCTTTAGCCTGTGCAGTCAAAATGGTCGTCCATTGCGCGAGTCATCTGGCAACCTGGGGCTGCTCAGCTTTGATTGGCTCTATGGGCTGGTTCAGCGCTTTGCGACTGCCGGCGCTAAAATGGTGGGCAATTTTGTTTTTGCGATCGAAACGCGTTACCTGCTGTCATGGATTGTGTTGTGGTCGATAGCCCTGGTTGCGCTGTTGCTGGTGGGCTAGCATGAACAATACCCTGATAGCATTATTCGAGAAACTGCAAAGCTTTTCTCCACAATCGACCGCTATCTTGATCGTGATCACCGCTGTGATCCTGATGCTCACCAGCGATGTGCGGCGCGCCGTGGTCGCGCTGCTGGTTCAGTATACTTTGTTGGCGATCCTGATCGGTCCGCGCGTATATGGTCCCCTTACGATCCTGCGCATCGGCATCGGTATCGCTATCTGTGCCATCCTGCTGGTGACGATCCGGCACGCGCGCGTGTATGCCGCCTCGACCCTGGCTGCCCAACGGAGCTCACTGGCCGTCATCTTGTACCGGATCCTCACGCTGGTATTTAGCGCGTTAGCCGTCTATGCGGTGTGGCAGGCTAACCTCTTGCATCTCTCGCCTGCCGACGGTTTGGTGACCTATGCACTGATCCTGTCGGGCATCTTTTTGGCAGCTACCGGCAATGAGCCGCTTCGCCTGGGAATCGGTATCCTCATGGCGATCAGCGGGTTTGCCACCGCGACTGTCCTGCTGGAGCAGGGACTGCTGGTGATTGGCCTATGGGGGGTGATCGAGTTGCTCAGCGCCCTGGCGATCGCTGCCAGCATCGAATCCTGGGCAGACGCGCAGCAAAAGGCGAGCGTGCGGTGACTTTTTTGCTGTTGATGGCGCTCTCCGTCGCCGGCGTAGTCATGGTGGTCGTCCTGCGGCGTTGGCAGACCGTGGTGGTGGGGCTGGTGACCGCGATTTTAGTGGCTATGGCGGTGATCGCCGGCAGCGTCTCGGAACCGGCCTACTCCTATTTTATGGGCCGCTTGATCGAGTTCCGCCCAATCTATGGCCGTATACTCGCTTTCTGTTATGTGTGTACGACAGCCGTCACTGTGTCCGGGCTGCGTTCATACTATAACCCCACCGGGTACGCCTCTACCATGGCGTTCACTGCGCTTATCACCGCGGCGATCAGTGTGCAGGATGGCATCCTCGGGGCGCTCCTGTTGGGCGCCGCGCTGGTGTTGGTGGTATTTGTGATGGCTTCGCCCTCGCGTGACGACCAGATGGCCAGTCTGCAGGTGCTTTCTGTGCTGATACTGATCGGCCCGCTGCTGCTCCTGGCTGTATGGGCGCTACAGAGCCGCTCGCTTAACCCGAATGATCTCTCGTACTTGCAGCTTGGTGTTATCAGCCTGATTCTGACATTCGCTCTGGGCATGGGGGCATTTCCATTCGGCTTTTGGTTCCCGCCGATCGTGCGTAAAGGCAACCCCATCGCGGTTGTGCTGGTGTATATCGCCATGGTGGCCCTGGTGATGCGCCTGGCGGCTATCCTGCCGCAGCTGCTGTGGCCGCAGGGCCAACTGCTGGTAGCCAACCTTTTGTTGCGGGCAGGGCTCATCACTGTCATTGCCGGCAGTCTCCTGGCGCTCTTAAAGTCCAGCCTTGACGGCATCTTTGCTTACAGCGTGCTCTCGACATTGGGTATTACCATGCTGGGACTGGGCATCGGCACTGATATCTCGATTCGCGCGGCCTTGCTCCACCTTATCTATACGGGCATCGCTCTGACGGGCGGCAGCATCGGCCTGGCAGTGCTGCGGCGCTACTATGGTGGTACCCTGCTCACGCAGATTTCGGGTGCCAGGCAGCGCTTTCCGCTGGCGGTAATGGGGCTCTTTTTATGCGGCCTCTCACTGTCCGGCTTGCCGCTGACGGCCGGTTTTATAACGCGCTTTACCATCTTTAGCGAGATCGATACTGCCCACCTGGGGATGACCATAGCGGTGGCAGCAGCGGGCATCGGACCAGCTGTGGGATGGTTCCGTTTTGCGCTGGCGGTGCGCGGCAGCAGTGTGCGCGCGCCGATGAACTGGCTGTTGCTGCCGGCTGTGTTGTGTGTGATGATGGGGGGTACCCTGGTGTTTATTGACACCTTCCCCAGCCTGCTCGAGGCCCTCGACCCGCAATTTCCGCTCATGCTGGAAGACTTCCGTCTGCTGCTGGTGCCTTAGCACCGCCGGAGCATTTGACACACCCCTGCCTGGTTTTATAATAGTCACGTTCTGACAGCCTTCGGGGCAGGGTGAGGTTAGTACCAACTCCCTACCGGCGGTGATGCACCTTCCAGTGCCAGCCCGCAAGCCAGCTTTGGCAGATCCGGTGCGAATCCGGAGCCGACGGTACAGTCCGGATGAAAGAAGGTGAACGGCCGTCTCGTTCGGCACCCCGCGGCTGATGCTCGAGGGGTGTTTTTTATGCCAAACAAAGATGCGCAGCAACCTAACCGTGCCAACTATGAACGTTGGCTCGAACTGGCTGCGCTGCTGACGATCATCGCGCTGGTGCTGGGTGCCTGGGAGCTGCTGGTGCTGGCGCGCAACTATCCCGTCTTTTTGCTGCCCTCGCCCAGCCAGGTGTGGCAGCGCTTTGTGCGCGCTGCCGCCGAAGGACTGCTCTGGCGCCATCTGGCGGTGACGCTTTACGAGATCCTGGGAGGCTTGCTGCTGGGGCTCAGTTTCGCCTTTAGTTTGGGGTATTTGCTGGCTAAATCGGCGCGCCTCGAGCGCCTGTTGGCACCCTTTCTGGTTGCCACACAAGCCATCCCGATTGTGGCGCTGGCTCCGCTCCTGGTGATCTGGTTCGGGGCTGGCAGCCTCTCCAAGATCCTGGTGTGCGCATTGACACTCTTTTTCCCGGTGCTGATCAACACCATCGTCGGCATCCGCGGGGTTGAGCGCGACCTGCGCGAGCTGATGAGCGCCCTGCGTGCCGACCGTTGGACTACCTTTCGTCTGCTGGAGCTGCCGGCTTCGCTGCCGGTGCTCTTTGGAGGATTAAAGATCGGTGTCACCCTATCGGTGATCGGCGCGGTGGTGGGCGAGTTTGTTGGCTCCGACCGCGGGCTGGGCTTTCTCGTCAACCTGGCGCGCGGACTTTTTGATACCCCGCTGATGTTTGTAGCCCTCTTTATCCTGATGAGCCTGGCGCTGTCGCTCTATGGCGTTGTCAGCCTGCTGGAGCGCTATTTTGTACGCTGGCGCCAACCGGGCGCCTGAGAGGAGACCGCATGCGACGTTTTTGGAATCTTGTAATCCTGTTGGTGATCATCGGCGTGCTGACCGCCTGTCAGCCAGCCGCACCGACACCTGTCCCGGAGCCGTCGGCGCGGGTTGTTAAAATCGCGATGGGTTTTATCCCCAACGTACAGTTCACGCCCTTTTACGTTGCGATCGAACGCGGCTATTTCGCCGACGAAGGCCTCGTAGTAGAACTCGACTATGGCATGGAGACCGATCTGCTGCAGCAGGTCGGCAGCGGTGCTCTGGAATTCGCGGTTGCCAGCGGTGACCAGGTGATCATCGCCCGCGCCAGCGGCATGCCGGTGCGTTATGTGGCCAACTGGTATCGGCGCTTTCCGGTGTGCATTGTCTCGCTGGCCGAGGCGGGTATCACCTCACCCAGTGCATTGGCGGGCAAGACGGTCGGCACCCCCGCCATGCAGGGTGCCAGCTATATCGGCTGGGAGGCTTTTGTGCGCGAAAACAACCTCGTGGCGGACGCCGTCAAGCTGCAGGTCATCGGCTACACCCAGTTAGCCAGCCTGGTGGAGGGGCGTGTCGACGCCGCCATCTGCTATGCCATGAATGAGCCAGTGCAGCTCGAGGCGCAAGGAGAAGCGATCGATGTGCTTTACCTCGACCAATACACCGCGCTGGTCTCGAACGGCATTATCACCAGCGACAAGCTGATCGCCGACGACCCCGAGCTGGTCGCCAGAGTGGTGCGCGCCTTTACGCGCGGTTTGGCAGATACTATCGCCGACCCGCAGGCTGCCATGCTGGCCACCCGCCGCGCGATCCCTGAAATGGATGACGAGGCCGCGATCCTGCAGATGGCCGTGCTGCAGGAGTGTATCAACTTTTGGCAGGGAACTCCATTAGGCTCAAGCGACCCGCAAGCCTGGCAGGAATCAGTCACCTTGCTGCAGGATCTGGGTATGCTTAGCGCACCGCTGGATCCTGAGCAGCTTTATACGAACCAGTTTGTGCCACAGCCATGAGCGAACCACTCTTGTGCGCCCAACAGGTGCAGATGACCTTTCCGGAAGAGTCAGCTCCCTTTGAGGCGCTGGCGCGTGCCGATATGTGCCTGTATCCGCAGGAGATCATTTGCATCATCGGGCCGTCAGGGTGCGGTAAATCGACCCTGCTGCGCATCCTGGGGGGGCTGTTACAGCCCACTGGCGGCCGTGTTATCCTGCGCGGCTCTGTCATTACAGCTCCGCAGCGCGAGATCGGTTTTGTCTTCCAGCGCCCCGCCCTGATGCCCTGGCGCACAGTACTGGCCAACATTATGCTGCCGCTCGAAGTAGCCGGCGTACCGCGCAGGGAGGCACAGGAACGTGCCCGCGCGCAACTGCATTTGGTTGGGCTGGATGACTTTGCGCACGCCTACCCGGCTGAGCTTTCGGGCGGGATGAGCCAGCGCGTCGCTGTGGCGCGCGCCATGGTCAACGATCCGTCGATCCTGCTGCTGGACGAGCCCTTTGCGGCGCTGGACGCCCTCACGCGCGAACGCATGGATGCAGAGCTGCTCAAACTAGTGCAGCGCCAGCACAAATCGGTGGTGATGGTGACCCACAATATCCAGGAAGCCGTGCTGCTTTCGGACCGCGTGCTGACGATGAGCGCTCGTCCAGGGGTGCTCAAGAACGAAGTGCGTATTGATCTGCCGCGTCCGCGGCACATTGAACAGCAGCATTCGCTGCGCTTTCAGGAGCTGGCGGCGGAATTGCGCAGCTCGCTCAGCGCCTAGACAGCGCTTTCGGGCTCGGGGGTGGGGGTGTTGTGGCGCGGGTCGATCATAAACCAGCGCAGCATCACATATACGACTGCATACAGCACCAGGCTGAGCACAAAGGTGGGGCGCATGCCGACGGTATCCACCAGCCAGCCCCCGATCAGCGGCGATAGCAGGATCGGCAGAGTCAGCAGAGTGTCCGAGAGGGCGGTATAGGTCGGCAGCTCGGTGGCCGAGAACTCCATAGGCAGGTTGGATGCAGCGATACCCATGCCGGCTCCACCCGCGTTAGTCACCAGGTAGAGCAAATAGAACCATTCGGGGGCGGGCGCAGCTATCAGGATCACCATGGCGAACATGGACGTCAGGGTGCCGAGCTGGAGCAGCCACTTGTAACCGAGCCGGTCCGCTACGCGCCCCAGGAGCGGTGCGGCGATGGTCTGGCTGATCAAGGCAACCATTGTCAGGTCGGCTGCAAACGAATCACTCACTTCAAAGCGCTGGCGCGCATATACCATGGTAAAGACACCCGCCATGCCCGCCAAAACCAGCAACACACGGATTGTCAGATAGCACCGAAAATTGCGGTTGCCGCGTAGCACCGAGGGTAGCCTCGACCAATAATCGCGCGCAGAACGGCTTTCCACCGTCGGCGGCGTAGCTGGTTCGCGGTTCAGGCTCAGCCCGATATAAGAGCAGATCTGAAACACAAAGCATAGCATAAAACAGATGCCGTACGAGGTCGGGTAAGGGTAGTTGGCCAAGATCTGGCGCGAGACTGCTGCTCCAGCTACACCGAGCAACCCGCCGACTCCCGCACTGACGCCAAAGAGCATCCCGCGCTGTTCGCGGTGCACCACCTTGGCGATCATCCCGCGCCAGGCCGGCGCGCAGATGCCGCCCGCCAGCGCGGCAATCGCCAAACCGAGGATCAGCACCGTATAGGCCAGCCAGTTGGGTACCTGCGGCCACAACAGCAGCATCAGGCCAATCACCCCATAGGGGAGGCGCTCCAGTGTGCTGATCGGCAGGATAAAGGGCAGGTAGCGCGAGAGGTGCTCAGCCTTGTTGGCGAAAAAGAGCTGCGGCAGGCTCGACGATACCCCCTGGATCGAGGTCACCAAGCCGATCAGCACGGCCACACTCGTCAGCCGGCTAATATAGACCGTCAGCACAGTCGAGGCAAAGATGAACGACATCGCCAGACTAAAGAACGTGAGGTCCAGAAAGTTGGCGATCAGGTTGCGCCGTTCATAGCGCGCCAGATAGGCGGTGACTTCGGGCGAATAACTAGACATAACAATCTATCCAAACAGCCGGCTGGCGTAGTCTTAACCTTTTTGTTCGATCTTGGCCCACGTATCGCGCAGCGCTACGGTGCGGTTGAGCACCAACTGGCCGGGGCGCGAATCGCGATCGACGGTGAAATAGCCCTGGCGCTCGAGCTGGTAATGAGCCCCAACCGGCGCATCGCCGAGGCTGGGCTCGACCTGGGCCTGCACCACCTCGAGTGAGCTGGGGTTGAGCTGCTCCGACAGGCTTTGGCTGGCATCAGCGGTCGGGTCGGCTACGCTAAAGAGCCGGTCGAACAACCTTACTTCAGCTCCTATAGCGTGGCGTTCCGAGACCCAGTGCAGGGTGGCCTTGACCTTGCGGCCATCGGGAGAATCGCCGCCGCGCGTGGCTGGGTCATAGGTACAGTGCAGCACAGTCACCTCGCCGGTGGCGGGGTCCGTCTCATAGCTGTTGCAGGTAATAAAGTAGGCATAGCGCAGCCGCACCTCGCGGCCAGGCGCCAGCCTGAAATACTTGGGCGGGGGGTCAATACGAAAGTCGTCCTGTTCGATGTACAGCTCGCGGCTAAAGGGCACCGCGCGCGTGCCGGCGGAAGGGTCTTCGGGGTTGTTGATCGCCTGCAGCTCCTCGACCTGGTCCTCGGGATAGTTATCGATGATCACCTTGAGCGGGCGCAGCACGCCCATCACCCGCGGGGCGATCTTGTTCAGGTCGGTGCGCACGCAGTATTCCAGAAGCGAGAAATCCACCATGCTGTTGGCTTTGGCCACGCCGATGCGGGCGTTAAAGTCGCGGATCGACTCGGGGGTATAACCCAAACGGCGCATGCCGGCTAACGTGGGCATGCGCGGGTCGTCCCAGCCGCTCACCGTGCCATCTTCGACCAGGCGGCGCAGCAGGCGTTTGCTCATCACCACATGCGTGAGGTTCAGGCGCGCAAACTCGATCTGCTGTGGACGATGCGGCACCGACAGGGCTTCCAGGAACCAGTCATAGAGAGGACGGTTATTTTCAAACTCGAGCGTGCAGAACGAGTGTGTGATGCCCTCCAGCGCGTCCGACAGGCAGTGCGCAAAGTCGTACATCGGGTAGATGCACCACTCGGTGCCTGTGCGGTGATGCGGTGTGTAGAGGATGCGATAGATAACCGGGTCGCGCATTACCATATTGGGGCTGGCCATGTCGATCTTGGCGCGCAGCACGCGGTTGCCTTCGGGAAACTCGCCGGCTTTCATGCGGCGAAAGAGATCCAGGTTTTCGGCGATGCTGCGCTCGCGCCAGGGGCTGTTGTGCCCCGGCTCGGTGAGGGTGCCGCGATACTCGCGCATCTCGTCGGGGCTCAGGTCGCACACAAATGCTTTGCCCAGTTGGATGAGCTGCTCGGCGCACTCGTACAAACGGCCGAAATAGCTGGAGGCATAATAGAGCCGATCGTCCCAGTCAAAGCCCAGCCAGCGGATATCCTCCTGGATACTATCGACGTATTCGACCTCTTCCTTGGTTGGGTTTGTGTCGTCAAAGCGCAGGTTGCACAGGCCGCCATATTCGGCGGCGATCCCGAAATCGAGCGTGATGGCCTTGGAGTGGCCGATATGCAGGTAACCGTTGGGTTCGGGCGGGAAGCGCGTGTGCACGCGCCCGTCGTTAATCCCCTGCTGGACGTCCTGGTTGACGATCGTACGGATAAAGTCGAGCGGCGCCGCCTCTTCGGCAGCCGGCATGGTGGTCGATTCGTCAGCCATCACATCCCTCCTGAGCGTTGCAGTACCGCAAACTATACATCGCCTGGGCGATTTAACCAACTGCCCGCGCTGCGCTCAGTTCAACAGGTCGTCCGAGCGGCTGGCTGAGGCGGCATCCAGAAACAGATGGGCATGTGCCTGGCGCCGCAGGATAGTGGCCGGACACGCCGGGCTGATCGGCTCCGTCAGCGTACGGCGCACGATCTCGGCTTTGCGCGCCTCTGGAACAATCGCCAGCACCATACGCGCGCTCAGGAGGGCCGGCACGGTCAGGGTGAGGGCCTGCTTGGGCACGGCATCCAGGCTGGCAAAATGGCCTTCGCCCACCTGCTGCTGGCGGCAGACCTGGTCGAGGGTGACAATGTGCACCAGAGCATCCGTCGTGAAATCGGCCGGCGGGTCGTTAAAGGCCAGGTGACCGTTCTCGCCGATGCCCAGCACACACACATCCGCCGGATAGGTACGCAGGAGCTCGCTGTAGCGCGCGATCTCAGCAGCTGGATCAGCTACATCGCCGCGGATGCCATAGAACGCCTTGAGCGGTACGCGGTCGGCCAGTTCGCGGCGCATATAGCCCTGGAAGGAGGCCGAATGGTGCTCGTCCAGTCCAAGGTATTCGTCCATATGCAGCACGCGCACCGCTCCCCAGGGCAGGTCGCGCTCGCGCAGCACCGTATAGAGGGGCAGCTGGGAGTTGCCCGTAGCCATGATCAGGTTGCAGCTGCCGCGCTCAGCCACAACGCTCTGGATGGCATCCGTGAGCATATCAGCCGCCAGAGCACCCAGCTCGGCAGGTGACTCACAGCGGTAGACGCGCAGCTGGTCGATCGTCGCCGTCGGTTCAGGGGAGTAAGCCATGTTGTAACTCCTTGCCAGATAATCGTGCCTGTCGTATTGTAGCGGTGAATACCGGCTGGGTACAGCGCGCCGATTTGTGTTAAAATAAGGTTAACGTATCCCGTGGTGACTCGTCAAGGAGATATCATCATGGTTGAGAGTGCGATCACGCGGCGCAAGTTTATGCAGTTGGCGGCCGGAGCCGCAGCCAGTCTGCTCCTAGGCTCCTGTAACCGCCCGCTCTTTAGCGATAGCCCGGCGATCATCACCCCGCGTGCAGCCGAGTTCACCGGCGAGTTTTCGTTTTATGCTGCACAGTACATCCCCACCTCGGCGCGCGGCATGGGCGAGCCGGTGCGCGAGGCCATGAAAACCCTGGCGGATAAGTGGGTTGACCTGCATCCCGAGGTCGAGTTCAGCTTTATCCTCGAGCCGCCGCGCATGACCTTTGAGACCTGGATCTCTACCCAGATCCTGATGGGCACCGGCCCCGACACCTTTCTGACATCACTGCCTTTTCTGAATAGTCTGGCGGCTAACCGCGGCAGTGTTGTGCTCAACGACTACCTGGATAGCCCCAACCCCTACCATAAAGAGGCGGAGCGTTGGGGGGCGTCTTTTAGCGACTCGTATTTCAAGCAGACGGGATCGCATGGTGTGCTGTGCGGTGTACCAATTGATCGCAACGCCACCGGCCTGTATGCCAATATAGACCTTTTCGCCGAGGCGGGTATCGACCTGGATGGCAGCCTGGACGCCAAAGCCAACGCCCCGGCCGATTGGCAGACCCTGCTGGATTGGATCACCAGCCTGAGATCCGTCTCATCGGTGCCCTTTAGTATGGCAGCCAGCGTGCTGGATCGCTGGCTGCCCGGTATCCTGGTCGACCAGCTGCTGGCTGGGCTGACGTCGCGATTTGATGTGCTGAACTATCACGACGCAGGTGATGTACCCCTTCAGGAGGAGATGATCAGCGTCGAAGAGATCGTCATGCAGATCACCTGCCAGGGATGGGAACCCTTTAGCGAGCCAGCCGTCAAAGCGTTGTACGACGTCATCACCGCCTTTTTTGACTACCTGCCGCCGGGAGCCGCCAGCAGCCTGGCCGGCACCAGCCCGCAGGAGTTTATTGAGGGCAAGACTGCCATGGTGTGGGATTCGAATGCCCTGGCGCTCGGCCTTGAGGGCGCCAAGGTGCCCTTTGAGTGGACCAGCCTGTGGTTCCCGCCGGTTACGCGCGCGACTTCGTCTTTTGCTCCCGATCCGCCCATCGCGCCCAGGGATATCGGCGGGATCGTCAATGCTGCAGGAATCAACCACATCAGTGTCGAACGCGGGCTCACTCAGACCAGCCTGGACTGGCTGATGTTTATCACTGCGCCGGAAAACAACGCCGCCTATGTCAACGAAGTGCCCGCGCTGCTGCCGGCGGTGCGCGGGGCTGAGTTGTTGCCGTCCTTTGGCAAGCTCTGGAACGGCCGTCTGCGCGGTATGGAGGATCCTCTGCACACCTGGCAGGTGCCCTATATGTGGCTGGGCGATGTCAGCGAGTACGCCTCGGAAGTTCAACGGTACCTGGCAGAGTATTACGCGGGTTTTGGCGGCTATGATATCCTGGCCAGCAAATCCGACGCGCTGATCACTCGTCTGGGGCACGAAGTCGTCAAGACTCGTGCACACCAGTATTCTGAGGGGGGCGATTGGGACCTGACCCACTGGCCGTGCGATCCGGTCAAGTAGGGCTAGCCGCTATCAGCCTGTGCGGGTACGCTATGTTTGGTCGTATCCAGGAGCTTGACAAGCTCGCGCGATTGTGCTATGTTTGGTCTATTCCAGTAGTGGAAGTATCCATGAACAGCAGCCTGAACCGCCGAATTACGCTCGTCCTTTTTGGGCTCCTCATTACGAGGAGCTAGAGGTGTTGGGCAAGGCATAAACAGGCAATATAACTCGGAACTATGAGCCTCACCCAACCGGTGAGGCTCTTTTTATGAATCGCATATCTGGCAGGCGCGACGAAGCCAATGCCGCACAAGGGATCGTGCGCGTTGGCTATTTTTATCTGTGGGAGAAAGCATGAAGAGCGACATCGTTAAAAAGGGCATCAACCGCACGCCGCATCGATCGCTACTGTGGGCTCTCGGCGCTACCGACCGCGAGATGGAGCAGCCCTTTGTGGGAGTGATCAGCTCTTTTTCCGAGATCGTGCCCGGGCACATGCACCTGCGCCAGATCAACGAGGCCGTCAAGGCCGGTGTGCGCATGGCGGGCGGCACACCCTTTGAGAGCAACGTGATCGCCGTCTGTGATGGCATCGCCATGGGCCACCAGGGCATGAAGTACTCGCTTTCGTCGCGCGAGTTGATCGCCGATTCGGTCGAGACGGTAGTACGCTCGCACGCTTACGATGCCATGGTGCTGATCCCCTCCTGCGATAAAGTTGTGCCCGGCATGTTGATGGCTGCTGCTAGGCTGGACATCCCCGCCGTAGTGGTGACGGGCGGGCCGATGCTGGCCGGGCGCTTGGGCGACCAGCGCCTCGACCTCAACAGTGCCTTTACCGCCGTGGGAGCTTTCACCGCCGGAGAGATCAGCGAGCGCTACGCCAAGCGCATCGAACAGGCCTGCTGCCCGGGGTGCGGGTCATGCGCGGGTATGTTTACCGCCAACACGATGGGTTGCCTAAGCGAGGCACTCGGCATGGCACTGCCCGGCAACGGCGCAACTCCAGCCGTCAGCTCGCGGCGCCTGGCCCTGGCCAAAGAGGCCGGCATGGCTGTGATAACGCTGCTGGAAAAGGGCATCACTGCGCGCCAGATCTTCAATGCCCAGGGCTTTGCCAATGCCTTTGCCTGCGATATGGCGATGGGCGGCTCGACCAACTCGGTGCTGCACCTGCTGGCGATCGCCCATGAGGCGGGGCTGGATATCAACCTGCCCGATCTGAACACCTACTCGGAGCGCACCCCGCACCTGGTCAAGTTATCGCCAGCGGGCGACCAATACCTCGAAGACCTCTACTATTCCGGCGGCATCAGCGCTATCCTGCACGAGCTCTTGGGGGCTGGCCTGCTCGATGGCACAGCTCTCAGTGTTACCGGCCAGAGCGTGGCCGAGAACCTCGACCCGGATTCGCGCTGGGCGCCCGATTACAACCTGGTGGACCGTAATGTCGTGCGCAGCGTGCAGGATCCCTACTCCAAGACGGGCGGTTTGGCGATCCTGTTTGGCAACCTGGCCCCCGAAGGCGCAGTCGTGAAAAAGGCCGCTGTGGCGCCGGCCATGATGCAGCACATCGGCCCGGCCCGGGTCTATGATGTCGAAGAAGAGGCTACCCGTGCGATCATGGCCGGCGAATTCAAGCCCGGCGATGTGATCGTGATCCGTTATGAGGGCCCCAAGGGCGGCCCGGGCATGCGCGAGATGCTCACCCCTACCTCGCTGCTTTCGGGCATGAAGATGGACGACAAGGTCGCACTGCTGACCGACGGGCGCTTTTCGGGCGCCACGCGCGGTGCTGCCATCGGACACATCTCGCCCGAAGCGGCTGCCCGCGGGCCGCTGGCGGCCCTGCGCGATGGCGACATGATCAGTATCGATATCCCTAACCACAGCCTCTCGGTGGCACTCTCGCCCGAGGAAATGCGTGCACGCCTCGAGGCCTTGCCCGCCTTTGAGCCGCGGGTGCGCAGCGGATACCTGCGGCGTTATGCCCAGGCGGTGACTTCGGCCAGCACTGGCGCTGTGCTGAGCGAATAACGCGAGTTTATGTTGGTCTTTAGGAGGACAGCGTTATGAAGTTGAACGGTGCCCAGATTTTGTGGGAGTGTTTGATGCGCGAGGGCGTCGATGTCTTTTTCGGCATCACTGGCGGTACCGTCATGCCCCTTTATCACGAACTGTCCAACTACTCGATCCGCTCGATCACCATGCGCCACGAACAGGCTGCTGCGCATGCCGCAGATGGTTATGCGCGCGCGACCGGCAAGGTGGGGGTGTGCCTGGCGACCTCGGGCCCCGGTGCGACCAACCTGGTGACGGGCATCGCCAACGCCCAGATGGATTCCTCTTCGGTGGTGGCTATCACCGGCCAGGTGGCCTCGGGTGTGCTGGGCACCGACTTTTTCCAGGAAGTCGACATCACCGGCATTACCATGCCGATTACAAAGCACAACTATCTCGTCACCTCTGTTAACGATCTGGCCCAGGCGGTGCGCGAAGCCTTTCATCTGGCGAGCACCGGCCGGCCTGGAGCGGTACTTTTAGATATTTCAAAAGACGCCCAGCAGGGCGTGACTGAGTTTGCCTATCCCGAAAGCGTCAACCTGCCGGGCTACAAACCGCACGTGCACGGCAACGCCCGCCAGATCCGCCAGGCTGCCGAGATGATCAACCATGCCCACCGACCCTTGGTGATCGCCGGGCGCGGGGTGATCATTGCCAACGCCTTTGACGAGCTGCTCGCCCTTGTGGAACAGGCTCAGCTGCCGGTGGTGACCAGCCTGCTGGGTAAGAGCGGCCTGCCCGAGACCCATCCGCTATGCCTAGGGATGGGCGGCATGCACGGCGAATCCTACGCCAACCTGGCGATGCAAAACGCCGACCTGATCATCGGCATTGGCTCACGCTTTGACGACCGCCTGACCAGCTCGGCTGAGACATTTGCGCCGAATGCCAAAATTATCCATGTCGATATCGACCCGGCTGAGATCGGCAAGCGCGTGCGGGTCGACCTGCCGGTGGTGGGCGATGCCCGAAATGTGCTGCGCGAACTGGTAAAGATGGTGCACAAGGCTGACCACACCAGCTGGCTCGAGCAGATCCGTGAGTGGCGCGAAGAGACGCGCACCCACGATATCCTGCAGAACGAGTGCGACGGCTTGCAGCCGCAATACGTGATCAACCAGTTGTGGGAAGTTACCAAGGGCCACGCTCTGATGGTCAGCGATGTAGGCCAGAACCAGATGTGGGAGGCGCAATACTACCGCCACCTGCGTCCGGGAGGACTGATCACCTCAGGCGGTCTGGGCACGATGGGCTTTGGCTTGCCGGCGGCGATCGGCGCAGCGGTGGGCTGCCCGCAGGAAAACGTCTGGCTGGTGGCCGGCGATGGCGGGTTCCAGATGACGCTGCAGGAGATGGCCACCATCATGCAGGAAGGCATCCCCATAAAGATGGCGATCCTCAACAATGGCTTCTTGGGGATGGTGCGTCAATGGCAAGAGCTCTTTTACCAGGGTAACTATACGGGTACACCTATCCTGGGGCCCGATTTTGCCAAGTTGGCTGAGGCCTACGGCGTGCGCGGCATGACGGTGGTCAACAGCTCCGATGTGCGTGCTGCCATCGAGCAGGCTAACGCCTACCCTGGGCCGGTGCTGATCGACTTTCGCGTTGAACGCGAACAGAACGTCTTCCCGATCGTGCCGGTGGGCCAGCCGATCGATAATATGATTCGCCGCCCGATCCGCAAAGCATGATCTGAGGAGGGCTACCATGAGTGCAGTTGATCCGAACAAAGAGTCGACCCGGCGCACGCTGGTAGGGCTCATGGAAGACAAACCCGGCGTGCTCTCGCACGTCACCAACCTGTTTCGCCGACGCAACTATAACATCGAGAGCTTGTCGGTGGGCCACAGCGAAATTCCCGGCATCTCGCGCATGACGGTGGTGGTCAATGGCGACGATGCGGTGGTCGAGCAGGTCATCAAGCAGCTCTACAAGATCGTGAATGTGCTCAAGGTTACCGATATCGACGACCCGACAGCCGTCATGCGTGAGCTGGCTCTTATCAAGGTGCACGCCGCGCCAGCCGCGCGCGCCGAAATCAAGCAGCTGGTGGATATCTTTCGCGCCAGCATCATCGACGTGGCACTCGAGTCGCTCACCATCGAGATATCGGGCACGGAGGACAAGGTCGATTCATTGATCGCCATGGTGCGGCCATATGGCATCAAAGAGTTAACCCGCACAGGACGCATCGCCATGGCGCGTGGCAACACCACCACGAGCGTGAACAAGCAGATCAATAACTAGGTCACAGACTAATCGCACAATATCAAGGGAGGCATCGCAGGAATGACAACTATCTATTACGACAAGGACGCTGATCTCGGACTGTTGCAGGGCAAAAAGATCGCTATTCTGGGCTATGGCAGCCAGGGGCACGCTCACGCACTCAACCTCAAGGATAGCGGTTGCGACGTGCGCGTGGGCCTGTATGCGGGCAGCAAGTCGTGGGAAGCGGCTGCCAAGGCGGGTTTGCGGGTGCTCAATGTCGCTGATGCTACCGCCGAAGCCGACATGATCATGGTGTTGGTGCCCGATATGGTCCAGCCCGACCTGTACCGCGAGTCGGTGGCTCCCAACCTCACCAGCGGCAAGATGCTGATGTTTGCGCACGGTTTTGCCATCCACTATGGCACCATCGTGCCGCCCGAGGATGTGGACGTGATCATGGTGGCGCCCAAGGCGCCGGGACATCGCGTGCGCGAGATCTTTCCGCAGGGATGGGGCGTGCCGGGGCTACTGGCGATCTACCAGGACGCCTCCGGCAAGGCCAAGCAGCTCGGTCTGGCGTATGCCAAAGGCATCGGCTGCACCCGTGCGGGTGTGATCGAAACCACCTTTGAAGAAGAGACCGAGACCGACCTCTTTGGCGAGCAGGCCGTGTTGTGCGGCGGCGTTTCGGCGCTGATCAAAGCCGGCTTTGATACCCTCGTCGAGGCTGGTTACCAGCCAGAGATCGCCTACTTTGAGTGCTGCAACGAGCTCAAGCTGATTGTCGACCTGATTTACCAGGGCGGGCTCTCTTACATGCGCTACTCGGTCAGCGATACCGCCGAGCATGGCGACTATACCGGCGGACCGCGCATTGTCACGGATGCCACCCGCGCCGAGATGAAAAAGCTGCTGGCAGAGATCCAGGACGGCACTTATGCGCGCAACTGGATCCTGGAAAACCAGGCTGGCCGTCCGAGCTTTAATATGACGCGCCGCCGCGAGCGCAACTCGCTGCTCGAGCAGGTGGGCGCCAAGCTGCGCGGCATGATGACGTGGCTGCAGGCTAAATAAGTTGTTTTCTCGCTGGGCGGGTTGCCAACCGGTGTCCGCCCAGGAAATGGAGTCATTCTTGATGACGAGTGGTGTAAGCGTCCTCGATACGACCTTGCGCGACGGCGCGCAGCGTGAAGGCATTTCGTTCTCGGTGCAAGACAAGCTGTGCATTGCTGACCGCTTGGACGATCTGGGTATTACCTATATCGAGGGCGGTTGGCCGGGCGCCAACCCCAAAGACAGCGCCTTTTTCGCGAATGCAATAAGCCTGAATCTGCGCCACGCGCGCCTGGTGGCTTTTGGGGCTACTCGCAAGGCCAGGATGAGCGTCGTAGAGGATGCCGGCATTCGTGCCTTGTTGCAGGCCGAGACCCCCGCCATCTCGGTGGTGGGCAAGTCGTGGCTGTGGCAGGTGCTCGAGATGCTGGGTGTTTCGCGCGCCGAAAACCTGGATATGATTGCCGAGACGGTCGCTTACTTAAAGGCCGCCGGCCGCGAAGTGCTCTTTGATGCTGAGCACTTTTTCGATGGTTACAAGCAGGATCCCGCCTATGCCATGCAGACCCTCGCCGCGGCTGCGCAGGCGGGCGCAGATTTCCTGGTGCTGTGTGATACCAACGGCGGTACCCTGCCCAGCCAGGTTACCGAGGTGGTTCAGGCGGTGCGTATGGCGCTCCCTGAGAGCGCCGTCGGCATCCACGCTCATAACGATACGGGTGTGGCGATCGCCAATACATTGTTGGCGGTAGAAGCCGGCGCGGTGCACGTACAGGGCACCATCAACGGCTATGGCGAGCGCTGCGGCAACGCCGATCTGTGCAGCGTAATCCCCAATCTCGAGCTCAAGATGAGCCGCCCGGTGCTGCCGGCCGGCCATCTGGTTGGGCTGGCGGATGTCTCGCGCTTTGTCAGCGAGACGGCCAACCTGAACCCAGACGAGCATGCCCCCTATGTGGGCACTTCGGCGTTTACCCACAAGGCTGGGCTGCACGCCAGCGCCATGCGCAAAGATGGCTCGAGCTACCAGCATGTGGTCCCCGAAGATGTCGGCAACCGCACACGAGTACTCGTCTCTGAGCTGGCGGGGCGCAGCAATGTGGCAGCCAAGGTCAAGGAACTGGGCTTATCGGCCGGTACCCCCGCCGAGGAACAGGCGCTGATCGTCAAGCTCAAGGAGATGGAGAACCGCGGATACCAATATGAGGGGGCCGACGGCTCGTTTGAGCTCCTGGTGCGCCGCAGCCGGCCGGGCTATCAGGCGCCTTTTGAAGTGCTGGATTTCATGGTGGTGGTGGAAAAGCGCGCTGCTAACGAAATCCTGGCCGAGGCGACCGTCAAGGCACGGGTGGGAGACCAGGTGATTCACACCGCCGCGGATGGCATGGGCCCCGTTAACGCCCTGGATACCGCCATGCGCAAGGCGATTGAGCCGTTTTTCCCGCAGTTAAAGGGCTATCACCTATCGGATTTCAAGGTGCGTATTGTCGATCAGAAAGCCGCTTCGGCAGCGCTCACCAGGGTGCTGGTAGAATCGGGCAACGGCGAATCGAACTGGACGACCGTGGGCTGCTCGGTCAACATCATCGAAGCCAGCTTTCACGCGCTGATCGATTCCCTCGAACTGCCGCTGTTGCGCTGTTCGAGCGCCAAGGCCGAAGCGGTAGACGAGCTGGCAATCCCGCAGGCAGCTGGCCGGTAACCGGCAAAAACAATCTCGAACGGAGGAAATCAGGTGGAAAAGGTCATTATCTTTGATACGACCCTACGCGATGGCGAACAATCGCCCGGGGCGACGCTACACACCGCTGAAAAGCTCGAGATTGCCAAGCAGCTTGCGCGCTTGGGCGTGGACGTGATTGAAGCAGGCTTTCCGGCCTCGTCGCCTGGTGACCTCGACGCGGTGCAGCGGGTGGCGCGTGAGGTTAAAGGCCCGGTTATTTGCGGTCTGGCGCGCTGTGTCGAGCGCGACATCCGCACCGCATGGGAAGCTGTGTGTGATGCCGAGCGCAGCCGCATCCACACCTTTATCGCCACTTCGGATATCCACCTGCAGTACAAGCTGCGCCAGACGCGCGAACAGGTGCTGGTTTCCATACGCGAGATGGTGGGATTGGCGAGTTCGTTGTGCGCCGATATCGAGTTTTCGCCCGAAGACGCTGGCCGCTCCGATCCAGAATTCCTGTATGCCGTGCTCGAGACCGCCATCGCAGCAGGTGCTACCACCCTCAACATCCCTGATACAGTCGGGTATGTCACCCCCGACGAGTTCTACGAGCTGATCGCCGGCATCCGCAGCCATGTGCCCGGCATCGAGGGCGTCGTCATTTCGACACACTGTCATAACGACCTGGGACTAGCGGTAGCCAACTCGCTGGCGGGGGTGCGGGCCGGGGCGCGCCAGGTCGAGTGCACCATCAATGGCCTTGGAGAACGCGCCGGCAACGCCGCGCTGGAAGAGATCGTAATGGCGATCAAAACCCGTCCGCAGTATTATCAGGTCGAGACGGGCATTAACACCACTCAGCTCTTTCCAACCAGCCGCATGGTTTCAAGATTTACCGGCCTGGCAGTACAGAGCAACAAGGCGATTGTGGGTGCCAACGCTTTTGCCCACGAAGCCGGTATCCATCAGGATGGCATCCTGAAAAACCGCCTGACCTATGAGATCATGGATGCCCGCACCGTCGGTGTGCCCGAAAGCTCGCTGGTACTGGGCAAACACTCGGGGCGGCACGCCTTTGCCGACCGGCTTGAACAGATGGGTTATACCCTGGATACTGACCAGCTCAACCGAGCTTTTGCGCGTTTTAAAGAGCTGGCCGACAAGAAAAAGTATGTGGCAGAGGCTGATATCGACGCCCTGATCTCGGATGAGGTCTACCAGCCGCAAGAGATCTATGGCCTCGAACAGCTGCAGATTGTCTCGGGCGACCGCGCCATCGCCACGGCCACTGTCTGCTTAAAGGACATGAATGGCCAGCTGCTGACGGATTCGGCGCATGGCACTGGCCCGGTGGATGCCGTCTACAAGGCAATCAACCGCATCGTGGGCGTGCCCAACGAGCTGACCGAGTTCGTCGTCAAGGCTGTGACAGAGGGTATCGACGCGGTGGGCGAGGTCACGATACGCATCGAGGCTAAAGAAGATGCCGCAGCAGATGCAGCCACGAATCCGCAGACAGGTCGGAGCAGGCACGTCTATTCGGGCCACGGCGCTTCCACCGATATCCTGGTGGCCAGCGGTAAAGCCTATCTCTCGGCGCTCAACAAGCTGCTGGCGATCCGCCAGGCGGGCAATAATACGCATCAAGGAAAGACACCAGCATGAAAGCGATGACAATAGCAGAGAAAATTCTAGCCTCCCACGCGGGGCGCGATACTGTCAAGCCGGGCGAGTTGATCGACGTGTCCGTCGACCTGGTGCTGGCCAACGATATTACAGCACCGCTGGCGATCCGCGAGTTCGGCAAACTGGGGGTCGACCGCGTGTTTGATTGCGAGCGCATCGTCCTGGTGCCGGATCACTTTACTCCTAACAAAGATATCCAGTCGGCCGAGCAGGCCAAGCTGGTGCGCGAGTTTGCGCGGCGTTACGGCATCCGCTGGTATTTTGAGGTCGGGCGCATGGGCATCGAACATGCCCTCTTGCCCGAGCAGGGTCTGGTTGGCCCGGGTGACGTGGTGGTGGGTGCCGATTCGCACACCTGCACCTATGGTGCATTGGGCGCCTTTGCCACTGGCATGGGCTCGACCGACATTGCCGTGGCGATGGCCACCGGGCGCATCTGGATGAAGGTGCCTGAATCGCTGCGCTTTGAGCTGAGCGGCCAGCTGCAGCCGTGGGTAAGCGGCAAGGATCTGATCCTCTATATCATCGGTATGATCGGGGTCGAAGGGGCGCGCTACGAGGCGATAGAGTTCATCGGCGATGCCGTCGCCTGCCTGGGCATGGATAGCCGCCTGACGGTCTCGAACATGGCGATCGAAGCCGGCGCCAAGGCGGGTATCTTTGGCGTGGATGACGTTACGCGCACCTATATCAACGGCCGCCTGAAGCGCACGCATCGCGAGTTCACCTCGGATGCCGGCGCAACCTACCGCGCGAGCTATCAGATCGACGTCTCGACCATCGAGCCGCAAGTAGCCTTCCCGCATCTGCCCAGTAATGCCAAACCGATCAGTCAGGTGGGCGAGGTGCCGATCGACCAGGTAGTGATCGGCTCGTGCACCAACGGCCGCTGGGACGACCTGGTAGAGGCTGCCAACGTGCTGCGCGGCCGCACTGTCAGCCCCAACTTGCGCTGCATCATCATTCCGGGCACTCAGGATATCCATTTGCGTGCCATGCGCGAGGGTCTCGCCGAGGTCTTTGTCGAGGCGGGGGCCGTCTTTAGCACCCCCACCTGCGGGCCCTGCCTGGGCGGGCATATGGGCATCTTGGCGGCCGGCGAACGCTGTGTCTCGACCACTAACCGCAACTTTGTGGGCCGCATGGGTCACACCACCAGTAAAGTCTACTTGGCCAACCCGGCTGTGGCGGCAGCAACCGCCGTGCTCGGGCGCATCGCTGGCCCGCGGGAGCTGGGGCTGTGAGGGAACTGCGCGCTTGGTTCCGCTGCATCCGCGGTTGTGAGGGCGAGTATCCGCTCGAACAGGTGCTCTACCACTGCCCCAAGTGCGGGGGCTTGCTCGAGGTCGCCCACGACCTGAACGCCCTCAAAGAGCGCTCTGCTGCAGAGTGGAAGCAGCTCTTTGACGCGCGCATGCATACCAACGAGTGGCCCTTTGGTAGCGGGGTGTGGGGCAAAAAGGAATGGGTTTGCCCGGGCATCGCCGATGACAACATCATCTCAATGTACGAAGGCCATACCAACCTGTTTTGGGCGCAGCGCCTGGGTGCCGATATCGGCGTGGAGGATCTGTGGGTCAAGCTGTGCGGCAACAGCCACACCGGTTCGTTCAAAGACCTGGGTATGACAGTGCTGGTGAGCGTCGTCAAGCAGATGGTCGCGAATGGTGCCGATATCCGCGCGATCGCCTGTGCTTCCACCGGCGATACGTCCGCCGCGCTGGCGGCCTATTGCGCCGCCGCCGGCATCCAGGCGATCGTCTTTTTGCCGCGCAACAAGGTGTCGACAGCCCAGCTGATCCAGCCGATCGCCAATGGGGCGCTAGTGCTGGCTCTGGATACCGATTTCGATGGCTGTATGGCGATCGTCCAGCAAGTCACGCGTGACCAGACCATCTACCTGGCCAACTCGATGAACTCGCTGCGCATCGAGGGGCAAAAGACGGTGGGCATCGAGATCGTGCAGCAGTTCGACTGGCAGGTTCCGGATTGGATCATCATGCCGGCCGGCAACCTCGGCAACATTACCGCCCTGGGCAATGGCCTCCTGATGCTCGATGAACTGGGGCTGATCGATCGGCTGCCGCGCCTAGCGGCGGCGCAGGCCGAGCATGCCAATCCATTTTACCGCAGTTACCAGAGAGGGTTCGCCTCACAAGAGCGCGTCATTGCACAGACCACGCTGGCAAGCGCTATCCAGATCGGCAACCCGGTCAGTTATGAGCGCGCCGTCAAGGTGATCCAGCGCTTTGATGGTGTGGTCGAGCAGGCCAGTGAATCGGAACTGGCTGAGGCTGCCGCGCGAGCCGACCTGACGGGTATGTATTGCTGCCCGCACACCGGTGTGGCGCTGGCTGCGCTCTTTAAACTCGTCGCGCGCGGCGAGATCAAGTCCAGCGATCGCGTGGTGGTGGTCTCGACCGCCCAGGGGCTGAAATTCACGTCGTTCAAGACCGGCTACCACGAGGGGACCCTCGCCGAGGTAGCTGGAGAGTATCGCAACATGCCGATCGAGCTCCGGGCCGATGCTGACGCCGTTAACCAGGCGATCGCGGCCAGGCTATCAGGCAAGTAACAAGGAGACGTTTATGACGATCTCGGGCAAGGGTTGGAAGTATGGCGACAACGTCGATACAGATGCGATCATCCCGGCACGCTATCTGAATACCTCAGACGAAACCGAGCTGGCCAAGCATTGCATGGAGGATATCGATGCTGGCTTTGCCAGGGCAGTCAAGCCCGGCGATATCATTGCGGCGGGCAACAACTTTGGCTGCGGGTCGTCGCGCGAGCACGCACCCCTGGCGATCAAAGCCAGCGGGGTCGCCTGCGTAGTCGCCGCCAGTTTCGCGCGCATCTTTTACCGCAATGCGCTCAACATCGGCCTGCCGATCCTGGAATGCCCCGAGGCTGCTGCGGATGCCCTGGCTGGCCACACCCTGGAGGTCGACCTGGCAGCTGGCATGATCCGCAACCTCTCCACCGGTAATAGCTACCATGCAGCACCCTATCCGCCCTTTATGCTGGAGCTGATCGAAGCTGGCGGGTTGGTGCCATACACACGCCAGCAGCTCGCGGAGCACGGCTGAAATGCGCGTTGCCTATCAGGGGGAACCGGGCGCCTACAGTGAGGCAGCCGCTTTTGCATTCGAGGGCCACGACATCATCACTGTGCCGGTGACGACCTTTGACGGCGTCGAATCGGGCGCCTGCGACCGCGCTGTGGTGCCGGTTGAGAACTCGCTGGCGGGCAGTATCCACCGCAACTATGACCTCCTGCTGACGCATAAGCTGTATATCATCGGTGAACACAACCACCGTGTGTCGCATTGTCTGATCGTCAATCCAGGTGTGCGCCTCGAGGATGTGCGGCGCATCTATTCGCATCCGCAAGCCCTGGCGCAGTGCGAGGGCTCACTGCGTGCCTTGGGCAGCCAGGTGCAGGTGATCGCTAGCCAGGATACCGCAGGCTCGGCGCGCATCCTGCGAGACGAAGGCTGGCGCGATGTGGCTGCGTTAGCCAGCGAACACGCTGCCGAGTTGTACGGCCTCGAGATCCTGTGGCGCGGGATGGAGGACGATTCCAGCAACTATACCCGCTTCCTTAGTCTGGCACGTGAGCCGCTGCCGCTGGAGATGTTGCCGGAGCCGGCCGAGTGCAAGACTTCGATCGCCTTTGCCGGGCAAAATGAGCCGGGCTTGCTATATCGCTGCCTGAGCGCCTTTGCGCTGCGCAACGTCGACCTGTGCAAGATCGAGTCGCGCCCGTTGCGCAGTGTTCCCTGGCAATATATCTTTTACATTGACTTTGCCGGGCATGTCGGCGAGCTGCGCTGCCAGCGCGCCCTCGATCACCTCGGCGAGATGACGATGCTCTATCGCATGTTTGGTTCGTATCCGCGCTCGGCTGACAACCTGAAAACCCGCGCCTGAAGGAGGTCTTGTGCAAGCACATATAGCAGTATTGGCCGGAGATGGCATCGGCCCGGATGTGGTGGCGGAAGCCATCCGAGTACTTGAGGCAGTGGAGGCCCACTACGGCCACCAGCTGCTCTTTACGCGCGCCCTGGTGGGCGGGGCAGCCATCGATGCCGTGGGCACGCCCTTGCCCGAAGACACCCTCACGCTGTGCCGCAAGGCCGACGCGGTGCTCTTTGGCGCGGTGGGCGGCCCCAAGTGGGATGACCCTACCAAGCCGATTCGTCCCGAGCAAGGTCTGTTGGGGCTACGCAAGGGTCTGGGGTTGTACGCCAACTTGCGCCCTGTACGTGTCAACCCGCTCCTCATGGGTGCCTCGACGATTAAACCCAAAGTGCTCTCAGGCACTGACCTGGTGGTGGTGCGTGAACTCACCGGCGGCATCTACTTTGGAGTGCGCGGCCGCGGCGATAACAACACCTCGGCCTATGACACAATGACCTATACCACCCACGAGATCGAGCGCGTGATGCGCGCCGCCTTTGAGTTGGCACGCATGCGCCGCAAGCATGTCACCTCTGTCGACAAGGCCAATGTGCTGGAATGCTCGCGGTTGTGGCGTGAGGTCGCCACGCGTGTGGCGCGCGACTATCCGGATGTCCAGTTCGAAAACCTGCTGGTGGATGCCTGTGCCATGCACCTGATTCGCCGCCCGAGCAGTTTTGATGTGATCGTCACCGAGAACATGTTTGGCGATATTCTCACCGACGAAGCCTCGATGTTGGCCGGCTCAATGGGCATGCTGCCCTCGGCTTCGCTGGGCGAAGGCAAGCGGGGCTTGTATGAGCCCATCCATGGCTCGGCGCCCGATATCGCCGGGCAAGGCATTGCTAACCCGCTGGCGGCAATCCTCTCGGCAGCGCTCCTGCTGCGGTATTCGTTAGGCTTGGAAGACGAGGCGGCCGCGGTCGAGCAGGCCGTCGATCAGGTGCTCGAGGCAGGCTACCGCACTGCCGACCTGGTGACCGACCAGACTACCCGTGTAACAACCCGCGAAATGGGCGAACATGTTGCCGCCCTTGTCACGCGTGGCTGATATCAGTTCTCAAGGAGTAAGCGATCATGGCATTTCAGGCAGATTACATTTGGATGGACGGCGAGTTTGTGCTGTGGGCAGACGCGCAAGTACATGTGCTCTCGCATGCGCTGCATTATGGCACCAGTGTGTTTGAGGGTATCCGCTGTTACGAGACTCCGGCAGGCCCGGCGGTTTTCAGCCTGGATGCCCACACCCAGCGACTGCTGAACTCGTGCAAGGTGTACCGCATGGAGCTGCCCTATACCAAAGAGCAGGTCAATCGTGCCATCGCTGATACCATCCTAAAGAACAAGCTGCCCAGTTGTTATATCCGGCCGCTCGCTTTCCGCGGCTTTGGCCAGTTGGGCGTTGAGCCGCGGACTTGCCCAGTCAACTTTATCATCGCTGCCTGGTCGTGGGGCCAATACTTGGGTGAAGAAGCCATCGAGCAGGGCGTGGATGTGGGCGTCTCTTCATGGCGGCGCTCTGCCCCTGATACAACCCCTTCTGGCGCAAAGGCCGGCGGAAACTATCTCAACTCGACGCTGATCAAGATGGAAGCCATTGAGAATGGTTATGCCGAAGGGATCGCCCTGGATTACAGCGGTAATGTGGCTGAAGGCAGCGGCGAGAACATCTTTATGGTCAAAGACGGGGCGCTCTATACCCCGCCGCTGAGCTGTGCGATCCTGCCGGGTATAACGCGCAGCTGTGTGATGACCCTGGCGCGCGATCTGGGCCTCAACGTGCAAGAGGTCGTCATCCCGCGCGAGCAGCTTTACCTGGCTGACGAGCTCTTTTTTGCCGGCACGGCTGCTGAGTTGACCCCGATCCGCTCGGTCGACCGCATCACGGTGGGTGCTGGGCACCGCGGGCCTATCACCACGCAGCTGCAGCAGGCCTTTTTTGAGATCGCCTCGGGTCAGGTGCCCGATCGCTTTGGCTGGCTGACACTCGTCAAGTAGGATGCCTGCTATGCGTAAACCGTCGGTCTGGCCGGCAGCAGTTGCAGCCGTGGTCGCTGCAGCATTAGGGGGCTAACTGACTTCCGTTCGTATCGCTGCAAATAAAAAACGGTGAGGGTTTTGCCCTCACCGTTTTTGTTCCTAGAACCACGCTGGCGCTTGATCGGATGGCTTGCAGTGCATCGCCAACACACGGTTAATCGCTTCAGCCAGGGTAGCGCACGATTCGGGCGAGAGCCACTGATTGAGCGAGACTGACACCATGCGCTCAAAGAGGTCCACCGAGACGGGGCAGTCGGACTTGTCATAACGTGCCCTGCCGCCGCGCTGCAGGTAGATCGGGCACTGGAAGGGGCAGTTATCCTCGGTGGGTCCACGCATCTCGGTGATCGGGTACATATATGCCGAGAGGTGCCAGTCGGGCGGGGAGCCGGCCGGTCGGCAATAAGACTCGATGCCCGCCGCCTGCATATCCGCCACAATCGCCCGGCTGATCTCGGCTGTTTCCGGGAAAAAGCGCAGCACATAGCCCACTTCGCCATCGGCATCGTTGAGCTTTTGCGGTGTGATATTTTCAAAGCGCTGCAGGCGTTCCATTACATGGCGCTTGACGGCGTTAAAGCGGTTGCGGATCGCCACGACCTTGCCAATCTGCACTGTATCAACCGCCGCCTCAAGCTCTGACAGGCGATAGTTGGTGCCGTTAAAGAGTTCGCCATCCCAGCGCGGGGGTGCATAGCGATCTGGGCGCCATAACCCGCCGCATTCGGATAGCTGGTTGGCGCGCGCCCACAGGCTCTCGTCGTTGGTGAGCAGCAAGCCTGCCTCACCGCCGCCCACAATCTTGTAGGCTGAGATCGAAAAGATGCCAATATCGCCGATCGTGCCGGTTAGCTGCCCGCGATAGGTGGCTCCGCATGATTGCGCGGTGTCTTCGATCACCTTCAGGTTGTG